>Ga0123342_1002792_pt1 | contig 28742 bp, 18 predicted proteins | sample Turbeawhitnodule_FD_89960 | JGI IMG/M metagenome (GOLD analysis project Ga0123342, IMG submission 89960) | Root nodule microbial communities of legume samples collected from Mexico - Turtle bean Mexico white nodule | ecosystem: Host-associated > Plants > Roots > Nodule | place: Mexico: Nepantla... | reverse complement strand
CACATTTTGAAGACATCTGAGAGAGAGTTCAGAAGGTGATTCTTCAGGAGACACAGTCGCGAAGACAGGGCAGAAAGTGTTACGAAGCGATCCACCCACGTTCAAGTTGCCGGCAGGATCATTAATGTTCTCTTGTGTTACATGTTGCATGTAATACCGTAAGTATTATATAAATAATTGTTATTTAATTATAAATTAGGAGAAGCCTTTTTGTGTAATAAGATTTTTTTAGAGATAATATTAATCATAATGTATCCTCTTTTATATATATATATATATATATATATATATATATATATATATTTACATCTTTATAATTATTCATAATATATTACAAAAACATATAAATTTTGTAAATTTACACTAGAGACTATCTATATATTTCATATATCCTAAGAATATTAGAACTAAGTTCTCCATGATTCAATATTATAAAGAAAGTCTTCCAAAATTTTCCTAAATCACTCTTACTGAACAAATTCTACTTCTACTTGTATCGCAAAAATATGAGAATGAGGGAGGTATTTATAAGTCTTAATATCAATCTTAATAAACTTAACATACAATACAAACAATAGAGACTGGATTTGACCTACAACCATAAGACTCAAACTCACTTTATCAAACATATGGATCCATATTGCACTTATGATGATCCACTAAACATAAAAAAGTTACTTGGAAAGTGATTAGGTACTTAAGTATTTTTTATTAAAATATTGGTAGAATCGTAATTATTTTTGTCGAGAATATTGAACATTTATAAGTTCACAAAAGAGATATATATTCACTACCTAACATTCGTGGTGTTGAGTAGATATCAGATAGTCACAATTTAGCCTATGAATATCCTAGTCCAAAGCGTTATTTTGAACTATCCAAATATTCACCATCCATAGACAATCATCTTATGGATTGTCTAGCAACACATGAAAATGTAAAAGCAAGAATATAAATGACGGAAAAATAAAGACATGAAAAATAAAGTGCAATGTAAATGAAAAACGAAAGAAAAGAAACAAAATTCAATGAAACGCAATTGTCACATCATCTAAAAACAACATATTAGACAATTACATCCTGTACTGGTATGGGCGAGACCGACACTCGGTCTCCCTGACCAAGACCCACCTAGTTGCCCGAGACCTGATCAACCTGATTGAGACCGGAGAAATCTGGTTGAGACCTAAGAAACTTGGCCGAGATGATAGAGACTGAGACTTGAGAAACTTGGCCGAGGCCACGGAAACTTGGCCAAGACGAGGGAAATCGCCACGGTTGGCCTAGCCGGTCGACACGTACAACCATTAACGCTCAAACCAAGGTCAGTGAAGCTAATCCGTCATTAAGGATTAGGTAATGCAACCCTAAGTGAAATCCACTCCACTAATCGGACTCAATAAGGTAAGCCCATTAAAATAATATAAATAGCACACATCCCAAGGAGAAAAGTACGTCATTTATTACGGTGCACCTACCTGAATATTGATCACCCACTTTACTGACTTGAGCGTCGGAGTGTCTTCCGCAGGTACCCCCCATTCGGTGTTCGCCTGAGACCGAATGTCGAAGGAGAAACACGAAGACGAGAAGGACCACAGTTAATCACCCAACAACCTGACCGACCGAGGGAAAGAGACAAAGACTTCAATAGTTCTCTATGTCTCATCTTCCTAGTAGGAACACATCCTATCTTTCAAGAAACAAAAATTGAACTGTCTATTATAAAAAAAGCAGTATCTAAAATAGTAAAAACGCAAAATAGATCAAACAAAAAAATATTAACAATAGAAATAAACTGAAATCAAAGTAAAATTCTCCCCTCACACTTGAATCAAACATTATCCTCAATGTGGCAGAGAAGAATGAAAAGAGAAAAGAGAATGTTCAAAGTTAAAGAAATTTCTCTGATTTTTCTTTGGTGTTTTTTATTCCTGAATTTCTAGATCAATCAAAGCTAGCTTTGTCTGCTTTGTAATTTGTATAGGACTTCCTTTTTGAAAAAATTTCAATTTATGATCATTTACTATAAAGGTCTTGTTTGTGATTTGATATTTAATCTTTACTTTGTTTGTATCTCATTGATATTGCTTTACTTTTGATTTGCGTAATGTATGGTTGAAACAAGAAGGGAGTAAATTGTTTTCTTAAGATTTTCGCAAAGACTAAAAGTAGATTGAAAAGATCAGTTAAATCAGTCAATAAATTTATCAGGTTAATAGTTCTGTGAAAATATAAACTTATGTGTTTTTACGAATTAACTGATTGTTTAATGCAGAACACACATAATAGAATATAAAACAGTATATCAGAGTAGGGAAGAGAGATTCACACAGATAAATTTATACTAGTTCACTCTTAACCAAAAGCTACAACTAGTCCCAAGCACACCACTAAGAATTCACTAAGTAATCAAAAATAAATTACACCACAACCAAGTAGGGATGGCAAAGCGGGTCGACCCGCCCCGCACTTGGCCCGCAAAATGCGGGCTAGGTTGGCCTGCCCCACGTAATGACTACGGGTTGGATTCTCTGTCCAGCCCTACATAAAGGCCAACCCGCATTCGGCTTTTTTTTTGCGTGGAGGAGTGGAGGCAACAGCGGAGCAGCAGGAGGTAGAGCGGTGCAGAGCAGAGTTGGAGGTGGCGGAGTGGCGCAAATGAAATGGAATGGATATGGAATGAATGAAACGGCGTAGAGGAAGAAAACCCAACGTTTTGGAAGGTATGAAAAAAACCTATTTTGGAACAACGTTTGTTTGTAATGCCATTCTCCACTCCACCACTGCCAAGTCAGCATAATTATTATTATTATTTTTTTTTTTTTTTTTTGCGTATGCGCCCCCCCCCCCCCCCCCCCCCCCCCCCCCCCCGGTTGTTTGTCCGCAGTTATGCGGGGCAGGCTAATGCGGGTCAGCGGGTTAAAAGGGTAAACCCGCCCCACGCTTTTTACTAGCAGGTCACGAGCCGACCCGGACAACTAGTCCCGCTTTACCATCCCTCCAACCAAGAGTGTTGATCTTGAACCCTTCAAGAACACACAACACTTTCAATAAAACCACATTTTTCAATAACACTATCTGAAACTATTTTACACACAATAGAATTAAAAGAATGAATTAGATCAATCTGAACATAATTTCATTCTTTTAAAATAACAAAAATATTTTTAACTTTAACAATATTTAAAAAATATTAAATATTTTAAATTTATTGTACAACCTATTTTTAGTCTAACTTATTTAAAATAACTCATATATTTTTAACATATCAAAACTTCATTTAGGGTAAAAAATATTTGTCTAAAACTTTAAATTTTATATATGATTTTCTTAAATCAAACAAATTACTTTTTTATATTATTTATTTATAAATAAAAAAATTCACAACATTCTTATTTATTTTATGTAACTTTAAATAATTTTAAAATTATTATTATATATTTTTATTTTAAATATATTAATTATTATTTTTTAGAAAAAAATAATAATTAAAATTGTCAGGTTCACAACTTTAATTTAAATAAAATACCAATATACAATTTCTTTATATTTTATTTAAAAAATTTAATTTAAAATAATAATTAAATGACAGATTAATGTTTATTTTTATAAAAAAATTTCTACATATCTGTGTAATTTGTACCATTAATGGGAATTTTCCGTAATCTCTCCTTATAACATTTTTCTATTTATATCATTCAGGTTTTTGCATTAAAATATTAAAACAAACTTCTTCATAAAAATTAAGGCATAGGTATCTGAGTTAAAAAGGAGAGAATTAAGGCATAGCTCTTGACAAGCCATTTGGTCAATTAAGAAGATAGGAATTAAAACTTTGATTGAAATAATTTCCAATGAACATAAGAAATGGGGTATTTTAATCTGTGCTGAGCCACCTGAAGCCAAATAAGGTGCTCTCCTTTGATATACTTAAGGTTGTAATGGGACTTTGAAGAGAGAACGTAGACTCTTTCCCACATACGAAGATAGCCCTAGCGACCCCACGGTTTATGACACATTACAAACATACCATCTTCTTCAACAAAATATTCATCAAAATTAAAGTCAAAAGTGGTAAGCTAAACTCTACAGTGCCAGCCAAAGTGTCATCAAAATAAGTTGGCCATAAGTTGACACAGTAGGAAAGAAAAAATGGCTATTATCTTCTGAGCCTGATGAATATGAAAAGGACACGGACTAACTGAATCCAATAGAGAAATCACACTACATTATCAAATTTTGTTAGGCTTTCTGGCTCGCCTCAATCAGCATATTAGTTATCTTTCATGCAGACACAAACAAGGCAATGGCATAAGCACAGATTAACATAGCTTAGTTAAAATGAAAACCAAGCCCCTAAGAAACGTAAAATTTAATATCCATGATGACAGATAAGCTATAGATCATATCATTGTAAAAGTCTAGCAACACACAGATGGTGCCTAATCGCCATGGAACTTCGACTCAACTATGCCTCCACTACTACCTCAATCAAAGAGCTTCTGCTTATCAGGTATCAAGGAAGCAAAGAAGGCTAGATCGCTACTTAATGTATGAGGAAAAATGTTTCGTGGACAACCATTGGGCTGTCTAGCCCAGGTGGGAGAAAGAAATAGAAAAGTGAGGAGTGATATGGCATGACAATAGAATAGATATTTGCTAATTGGGTGTTTAGTTGTCCAAAATTCATGCTTCAAAGTACTAACTTCCATGGTATATGTCCAATGATGACATCAATAACTCCACATAATCCTCCTTCAGCAAGAGTTTAGCACCCTCTAAACACTATTTCCTTTTGATGATGATGTAAAATCATGGAATCGTTAAGCTATTCCCTCTCGATCTTTGCCTTCCTCTTTTTGCCACTCCAGACATTTATCCCATTCTCTTCATCCATTCATCCTATATTAGACCTAAACCATTACCGTAAAATGTAAAAGTTGTCACTTAGCAACAATAAAATCAACCGAATAATCAGGGCATTATAGCAAAATAGTACTTACTGATTTACTCTACCACCTAGCATGGAAAACACTACAGTCAAAAGACAAAATGTAAGTACACAATTGAGCCAATGCATTCATACTATACCTCAGGTAATCAATGATTTCAGCAAGTAAACAAAAAAAAAATCTATCATAGAGATATTTGATAAAATTTGAGAGATAACAATTCCAACAGAGCAGCTGGCTTATTGTGAACTTGCTTCACTAATATCAGAGTGTAAAAAATAAATTGTACATTCTATAATATCACAAATAAGTAATAGCTGTTGCATCTACATCAAAAGGTAAGACAGTAATAAAAATAGCATTATGATTCCACTCATCAATTCACCAACTCATACTTCCGCAGCATATCGCAGTGCGGTGTTTCCCGGATATACCCCCATTGGCGGCGCTGCAACTCGAAATGACAATTTTGGCGAAGAACGCTAAAGTACTCCCTCTCCACCCTTTCTTCAAGAGTTGCTCGTTCTTCGCTCTCCGGCGGATACTCCTGAACAAACTTTGCAGACTTGACATAATAGTTAACACCCTTAGGTGTAGTAAGCCGATACTCATAAGGATAGCTCTTCGACAGCGAGTACAAGGGATCAGAGGAAGGCAAAAAGTTTAGTAGCAAAATCAGTAGCACCGGCAGCAACTGAATTAAAGCACGCACATTAAAACCACCAGAAGCGTGTTCTGCAGGCCTATGACCATTGAAGCCATTGAAACCACCTGGTCCAAAACTGAATCCTCCAAAATTGGCTGCAGGGGCCATTCCTCCAAAGAAGAAGTTCCTAAATATCTCCTCAGCATCAACATCAGCCTCATAGTAACCATTAAAACCCCTTGCAGCTGGCCTAGCGGCACGCTGCTCGTAAACCGATTCATCTTCACCGGAAACATCATACTTCCTCCTACTATCTTCATTGCTAAGGCACTGAAACGCCTTTGACACAGCCTTGAATGCTTCCTCAGCGCCAGGGGCTTTGTTCTTGTCGGGATGAACCTTAAGGGACAGTTTTCTATAAGATTTCCTCACATCCTCAACAGTGCAACTTTTCTCTAATCCCAATATCTCATAAAAGTTTTTCTTCCTCTTAATTTCTCTGATAATTGAAACTTGCTCTTCGGTATATGAGACCGAAGAGGACGAGGAGGAGGAGGACCCCGCCGGGGCCGCCGAGGTAGCGGCCCTTCGCCGTAGAGAAGGCTTATCGGGGGACACGGTAGGTTCCGCCGCTGCCTCCGCGGCAGGGGCCTGATCCCCTGTGTCCGCCTCTATCCGGGACAATAGATCGTCGACGGGGAGCGCGGGATCGAGGCGGCGCGCCTTCGTCACGAACTTCAACGCGCGTGTACGATCGCCACTTTCTAACGCCTCTTTGCCGATTCTCAAACATTTCAACGCATCGTCCTTGTTCCCTTCCATCGTCTAGGTAACGCTCGTGCCGGATCTTTGCACCTGAAAAATTAGGGCAACCAAGGGAGTGAACAATTCGAGATTTATATGTGAGATTTGGGATTAATTTTGGGGGAAAATAGAAAGAACAATAAAAAATTGTGAATTGAAATGAGAAATTGAAGAGGGAGTGAAGTTACAGTTGGAGAGGAAGACGAGCGTAGAAGGATTGGTAGCGAGATAGAAGAATGAGAAATGAGTTGATTAGGGTTTCATTTGGGGATAGAACAGAGATTGTGATTCACAGTTTATCACTGCCCCACGATTGGAGATTAATGGAGCAACTCTCAAATCTTCTCCTCTTCTCCATATATATAATTCACAACTTTCTTTCTCTTTTGATTAAAGATTAAAAAGATATATAATTTATTTTTCCAAAATAAACTTATCAAATTACTGAATTAAATTATTAACTACTTAAGTATGTTACTTTCACAATTCGGTGAATTTTAATAATGAATCGTCCAACATAACACCTAAAATAAAAATAATTGTTTCACACCCTAAAAAGACATCTAATTAACAATTCACTTTAATAATATAATCATTTATATTAGAATTTCAAGTTAAGAAATAAAATAAATTTATTAAAATATTATTAGTTTATATTGTTGAGTAGATTTTTTTTTCTTTGTATCAAAATATCATCACTCATTTTAGAAATAAAAAAATAATTAAAAAAAATAAAAAAAATATGTAATTTTTAACTATTAAATTGAAATTTATTAAAATAATAAATAACATAATGTAATGGTGTGTATAAAATAAATTTTAAAGTAAAATATCATTATTAATAATAATGATTGTTATCAAATTTTAATAAATGAGAAAAATATAAAAATTGTTTTATTGCATTATAATGAATTAGAAATATAAAATTCTTCCAAATTTAAATTAATAATTTTTTTGGTTATTAATTACCGGTTTAAATAATTTTTGCTATAAGTTTTTGTTAATAAAAAATTAAAATGGTTATTGTAGGTGTAAAATAAATAATATAGATGGGAAATTTTATTTTAAATATTGAAAAATTAAACAAGATTTAAGATTTATAATTAAATTTTATTTAACACAGAAAATTTTATTATATATTTAAAGTGTTATATATTGATATAATACTATTAAAAAATTGTATTAAAATAAATGAAATAATAGAGATATAGATTTTTAACTAAGAGTAAGGTAATTAAAATATTTTAAAAAAAATAAAAGGTACATAGAAGAAAACAAATGGAATTAAAAGAATAAAAACATAATATTAAATAAAGTAAATACATAACTAAAAGAAACTAAAAAATATTATTAAGATTTTTTTTATCTTCGTAGATTTTTTAGTTTGTATAAATAAGTTGAATCATTTTATAAGTATTGATGTGTGTAATTTTTTGGTTTGGACAAATAATTCAATGTTGTTTCATGATTCTTTACGTTTCATGCTAGGTCAAGAGGTTCACTTTTTTTTTTCAATATTTACCATTTGTGTCATTTCAACGTATTTTTTTTAGTTGTGAACAATTTTTTTAGTAAAACAAGAACTAGATGTCGGTAGCTAATATGATTTGTTTATGGTGTTCATAGTGTTATACTTTAGTTATCTGGATAAATATTTGAGTGAAAGACTAATTGTGTTAGATGATATTACAACATTTGTGGGTAAAATCATAACTATTTTGATTTTCTATGACGGTGACTCATTGTATAACTACTTCAAAGTAAAGTATTTTTTTTATGGGAAGTGACGCGGTTAGGGTTTGTGGAAGAACTTGCATTAGGTGGGTTTATAAGTATCATAATTTCTTTTATAGACATTCTAAAAAGTTTTCAATCATGGTATTGAAAGAAATTTGGGACCCATCAACAATTATTTGCGCTACATGGATATCAAATAATATCTTAGTAGCATCATATCTAACTAGATTGTCATGTGTGACTTTAGATTGACATTAGTACAACTTTCTAATGTGTCATTAGAAAGACCCAAAGTTGTGCATATTTTTCCTTCAAATTTATAAATGTACAATTGTATGGGATCTTAAACAATTTTGGAGAAACATATTGAAAGTGAACATCTTTCTCATTTTGTCTCTGGTCAGTTGCAAACAAGTTGCAAGATATGAATTAAAATAATTCTCAATATATGTTATGAAAAATTGCTCCATTTAAAGAGAAAAATTATGAACAAAATGGTGAATTTGACATAATGATTTTAATTTTGTAAATGATTATATTTATAGTTGAAAAATAATAAGTGATAGATAAGCATTATTTATGTGTGTTATTAAAGAAACAATGTTGATAAGCGTACACTAGACTCAACTCACACTAAACGAAATTATTCATAAAACATTAATGGTGATAAGATTCTTAACTTGTGCACAAATTGTTGATTAGTGTGACATGAATAAAAGATTTTCTTTGGTTGATTATGTAATTATTTATCATTAGATAACATTGCATTTATTGTTGTTTTTTCATTCTATGTAATAAAATTATTTTTGGAGTTGTGATTTTTAAAATATCATACAGTTTTTAATTTATTGTTAAGAAATGTAAAAAATTGTTTCAAATTTAAAAATTAAATTAATCTTACAATGTTACTGTAGTATAAAAAAAATCATTTCTCAGCTAATAGTTATTGAAATAAAAAAATCATAATTGTATGACAAACAAATTAAAAATTTATTCATTAGATCAATGTCAACATTTTACATGGAAAATAATTAATTTAAAATCATAAATAATAATTATATGAAGTTGATGTTGCATTAATGTTGAGACATTTTTTCTAGTGTGACTAAGTGTGTGACAATAGAAACATTTTTCCATTCGTCTTTGTTGTTTCCTAATGTCCATTTCCATTCTTATTCGACTTGACTTGGGCTTACCCTTTCAAAAAAATTTCACTTTTAGGTTTGGCCACCAAATTAGTTTAATGTAAGTTGGTCAATAGTCATTGTGCTTGAGTTCTTCAAGGAGACCTTCATACATCTTAGATACTTGTTTTGAGGATTAGACATGAGCAATGTACATCGCAATATTGTGATGTGTGTGTTTGCATGCACAACAAACACATGTGAACATGGCAAGTGAAGTTTTTAAACTTGCCACAATCACACCACAATTCATCTAGTTTGACTATGAATCACTTTGTTGGTTTGACCTTTGTCATAATTTATGTCTCCTCCATTAGAAATTTTGTGCTCCTTTTGCCAAAGGTAAGCTACCTTAACTACCCATGGACACTTGTGAAGACATTGTTGGTTGATAATACTGCATGGATGACATTGAATTATAGGCAAATGAGGGATCATGGTAGAGGTTGCAAAGAGATTTGATGGACCAATAATAAATAGTTGTTGAGATGGAAATGCTGAGTAGTTGAAAGGTGGTTGGTTTGAATGACAATTGGAATGGCATGTGAGGTTAATCCACATATCCGAAGAATTGAGTCGGGTGAACACTTGACGGACGAAAAGATTGTTGTTGAAACGATTCAACTTGAGAAGAACATCCAACATGATGTTGATAGTGAGGTTGTGTAATCTCCTCTGACATATTATGCTGTTTTGGAAATATGTGTTAATTTTAGCGTGGTCACAATGTTTAGGTTGGGACCTATTTAAATTGAAATTATGAATAGATTGTAGTCACATTTGAATGGTTGGAACCTCATTCTAACCACCCTTAATGCTAAACTGCAACCTCCACCCGCATCAATGAATGTTAAGTTTGAATTCAAACTTAGTTTGCTAGGGAATCTCTGAACACCATTGTTCAATTGTTGTACCCATCTCAACAAAGCAAGAATTGTTGTAGCCATGTGAGGAAAGAAATGAGGTGGTGCACGTGGTCTCATGGAAGTCACCAACAGTGTGTGAAACTTCTTCATTTCGTGTCATCCAAAGTCGTCAATCGTGAAGGCAACTTCTGTGTTATGAAATTGAGAAATAAAAACAAATGGTGTGAGAGTTCAGTGCAATGTTATTTGTCTATTCTATCTTTGATACAATAAAACAAAGTGTACGTATACGTGATATTTTTTTATACACATAAAGACTAAAAAAATAGACATATTTGTACATTAATTAATAGATTAGACTTATCATAATGAATCAAAATTCAAATAATTATGTTAGATTGTGTTTAATTGAGACATAATTTTTGTCATATACTAAGAGAATAATGGAAGAGACTTGTACCTTATACCCATCATTTGTTTTAGTTCATATTTCTCAATTATTGTAGCTATATAAAATAAATTGAAAAAAAAGTTTGCGGGACACAATATTTTCTCCTTCTAATATAAAGCTCAAACAAAATCATAAAGATAATATAATCTTTCTATAATGTTCTATCACTTATTTTTCCTCTATTTGGCGAAGACACATACAAGCTTAAATATGTCTTTACATGCACTAGTTTATGTTACATTAGGACTGATCTCAAGATAAATTTATAACCCATCCAAATCTATAGGTAGACTATTTTCTTTGTATACTTTCATCAACTATTACAAATTTGCATTGCGTCCCAGAACATACTGACCATGTATATTTTCTCCCACCATGCTACTGTGTTACCAGAAGACTGCCACATACTAGAGTTTATTGCAGACTATGTGATAATGTATATAACTTTGTATCGTACACCAAAACAAGAAAGACTATGTAACTTTGAGGTATGTATATAGTTGAAAAAGGAAAAAGATTATAATATTCTTATATAATTTATGTAATTCTTTGTTACACTCTTCGTCCTTGAAAAAGCTAAATATATGTCAATTTAAGCCATGTATAAAGAATTGCACCCTTATTCCTTCATTGTTAAAACTAGCAGTCCCAATGCCCCAATCAGTATATACTGCAAAAAAGAAAATGATGATTGATAAATTAATATTAAGATGCTAATATTGACACTATTAAACTGTAGCCCAAAATAACAAACCTTTAGTACAGGAATATCAGTCATTATTATTGTAACCCAACCAACATAAGGCAAGAACCTGCAGAAAAGACACAAGTAATGAAGTTGTATATACGTAAGTGATTGAAATCATGTTTGGTTTATAATTTTGAAAAATGATTTCGCAAATTTCCTTAAAGAAATGAACGGGCACAACGATTCTTGACTCCAAATTTACTCCAAAAATGTACTTATTATGCCCAAAGCAATTCTCTTTGACGCGTCCAAAAGAGAAGCAATAGTTGAAGCTTAGTCCTAATGTAATAAGATTTACCCTACAGCTCTTCCCATAATATGGTGTTCTTGCAACCACTTCTGGCCTGGATTATACATAACCCTGTCATCTGAAGGATTGTTGTCTCCTGAAATGCATATCAAAGAAATGTGAATGTTTGGTCAATTGATGAAAGAAATTATTGAAACCAAAAAAGTTAATTACTTACCCCATGAAAACAAAATACTAACAATAAACTTTTAGTACTAATGGTAATAGCTTTATTGAACCGTGACCGAAAAATATAATAATATGGATCATCTGCTGACAATTAGAATATAATATGGAGATATAATATAGGCATCATGTCTTTTGTATTGTACCTTTTGTGAGGATATAAGCTTCTTCAGTATTTTGACGTTCACGAACCTAAAAAAATCAACAAATTGAGTATTATTTATCATAGTCATCAAATATTATTCAAATTTTAAAAATAGAAATAGCCAATAAATCCATTTTGTAAAATGAAAAATGGCTTATGTTGGGTAAACTAAATAGTACAAAAAAATGTTGAGCAGCAGAAAATTAAAGTCATACAAACCTCAATTACACGGTGAACAATTGGAATGTCTTTTCCCTGTACAATGAATAGCCATATGTCATCAAAATGTATAGTTGCAACCACATTAAACATAAATAAATCCTTCACGACTAACATTATATTGCAAGAACATATATGATGGCCAAAACTAGTCTTTCCTTGCAATATTGGATAGAATCCTTATTTATTTCCTACCTTGCTATGAGATTTTGTTGAATAATTTAGTGTTGAGAAGAAAATAGGCTCAAGTTTAGTTCTCTATCTCTCAAAAGGATTAAATATGTTTTATGCAAGAAAATAGCACATTTTTTGTTTTCAATTTTATGTAAATCTGGTTAATTGTAGTTTCTAACTAACAAAATAATGGGATCTAATCTCTTGTAACACCTATTTACAGTATTTAGAGAATGATTAAAATCTTAATATACGAAAACGAATTAATAGTTTTTTTTATAAAAACTAAAACAATAAATAATAATATTTTCACAAGACTAAAAGTATATTTGAGTTCAAATAAGTGGATTTTCACTACCAGCTTCAACCTCTCATTGGCTACTTGTGTAGTAATATTGGGAGTACTTTTCGGTTTTTCCATTTTTCTAAATCCAAATTTTATTAAAAAAAGTTAAAACATGAATAATTAAAAAAAGAACAGTAATATTTTCATGGAACAAAAAGCAGGTTCTTGTCAAAGACATAAAGACATATTGTTGTAACAAAAGGCTGATGATCAATGCCAAGAAATTGATAGAATAATATTGGAAAGCATTTCAAAATCCACAACCAGTACAGAACAAAATGATAATAATAATAATAATAATAATAATAATAATAATAATAATAATAATAGTAATAATGTGGGGGAGGATGGTGCATACATCTATATTGTAAACCACAATGTCTCCTGCACGAATGGGATCCTTGCTCGTGTGCAAAAACAGAATGTCACCCTGTAAGAAAACCATATAATAATCAGCATCACAAAATGCAAATCATCATTTACATCATTACCACACGTTGAAATAAACAAAAAAGAATAACAGAATACCTTCATTACCAGTTATATCCACTTAACACTAAAAAAAATTATTATTTTATTATAAATATAACATTTTATTTCAAAAAAATTGTCGAATCATTGTTTTTTAAAATATTTTTTATTCAAAAATAACATCTTTCGTCACTAACTCAAATTAAACTTACATTCCTCTTTTACCGTCGTTATAATTGATGTTTGATGGGTTCTTTTATTATTATTTATTACGTATTTAAATAAAATAAATCGTTTCTCCCAATACATGGAAACAAAATTATACCCTAATCTTTTCGGTTTTTCTTTTTTTATTCAATCAAAATTCATTCGATAGTCTTGGCACTTTCACAAGTGCCATAAATTCAATAGTTTCAAAATTTAAAGGGATAATATGCAAAGTAGAAAATGTGTGTGAGTGCAATGTTTTGAAAGAGAAAGAAGATTATGCATAATTTAAAATTAGAGCTTACTCGTCCGAAACCAGGTTCCATACTTGCGGAAATAACGACGACGACGGGTGATTGGCAGCCGCTGACACAGATTAACACTTTCCATATTACGAGCGCCGATGTTACAATCAAACCTGAAACAATAAAAAACAATCAAACCTGAAACAGGTTGCCAAGAATAACAGAAATTAGCGACGATTCGGTAATTGATTTGGTTGATCATGAAAGAAATGGTACCGAGAGTGATGAAGTGGTTGAAGAGTTCTCTGAGCTGAATGGAATGAACAGAGTGAAGAGTGTCTGCGACCCAACCCATTGTTCTCTGCGCATTGGTAGGGTTGGAAACGGTTCACGTTTCCTTCTTGTTACTCACAATGAATGCGTTTGGCTCTTGCAGCGCAAAACTTAAATATTGTTGGGTTACCATTGACTTCAAATTCACCACACTTACAATTCAAACACGTATACGTAGTTTCCCCAATGTCTATGCGACACGTGTTCCTTCTATTTCAAAATATCTCATCAAACTGTGGATCAATACACCAATAAGTACAGATATTGATTCTAGTTAAAAAAATTATAATCTTAATATAAGTTTTTTAATTTTGTTTGCTTATAAAATTTGTCACATGTGTTTATATTAAAAAAATGTTAGTATATAATTAATCTAAAAAGAATGATTAAGAATTTTAAATTTATAAAATGGAAATATTCCTTTAAGATTAATTGTATATGAATGTTGATTGATTTTTATTTTAATAAAAATATATAATAAGTATTAAAAATATTAAAATAGAATATATATTCGATTATTTTAATCGATGATAGAGTTCAGACAATATTCATGAAATTAAAGTTTTGTATTATGGTTATAATATTTTTTATTAAATAAAAAATATGTTAATATTTATGATAATGAATTGACTATTTAATCTAAAAAAATTATTGCATTGTTTGTATAGTGAAAACAATAAAAAAAGTGTCTAAATGAAAAAAAATAGAGGGAAATAAAGATTTTCTATTGAAAGAAAATATAAGTAATGGTTCTTTTTGTTAAAAAAGGAGAAATAGAAGAATTTTTTTTAACATTCTTGTTATAATTTATATTATCATATACCTTTTTAAATAATAGATATGTACGTATAATAGATTATTGATTAACATAAAGAAAAAAATGATTGTCTACACATATTTATAAGTAAGTCATATAAATGTGTGAGTTTCAATAATTATTTTGATGTATCAATCACTCTGATATAAATATTAAACATAAAATAGTAAAAAATGTATAGAAATGACTATCTATGTATGATCCTAACGTTTTTTTTTTCAAATTGGTGTAATATGAATGGGAAAATTTTGAAGTGGGAGAAAAGAAAATTCATTCTCGTAATAGATAAGTTGTGTATACTGTACAAAATTATATAAGAAAGATTTTGTTTGGTGTAACGATTCTTGAGTTGGAAATTTTTTTATAGAAATCATTTGCATAAATATTTTTAATATAACTAATTTTGCAAAGAAATTGTAAGTATAGAGGATGATTTTGTATAATGGTGAAGTCGTGGGATAAAGACCATTTTTATGAAGAGAGTATGAAGTTGTGTGATCCTTACAAATTCTTTGCATTTTAGGATTTGGAGATCTTGTTATGTATGGTGGTTAATAGTATCTTTAACTCAATTCTTTAAACAATTTGTCATAAATTTGGAATATTTCTTCCATCTAGATCATATTAAGTACATGATTGAATCTTGTGTGTTTTCATGTAGCAAATTGAACATGATAATTGAAGTTTTTAAAGCTTTCCACAATTATACCATATTTTGTCTTGTATGACTATGAATCTTTTAGTTGTTCACTATCTCTACTAAATTTATAGTTTACTCTATGAGAAATTGTGGATAGAACTCACCAAGAAGAAGACTCGTGGTCTTTTTCAACACAATTTATGGACTCTGTTAAGTCGGTTGTCATGTATTCCACATAAGTGTTTACTTGTACCTTAAAATATCACTCATTCATCATGCTACTTTCTTACTTTTAGTCTTTACTATGTTGTAATAGTAATTAAATTTTCTCTCAAATTCTATATGCTTTGGAAAAAAATAATGTCATAAATTTTGAAATTTGTTATACAAATTTGTGACAACAACCATTTGTGCATTTTTAAAGTACAAATAAAGTTAAATGCAATATGTTAAGCGTAAATTATATTATCATGAGACAATATGATTTAAAGTGATCTTATCACAATTGTCTAATCAATATAGTTCAATCACTATAGATAAAGACAAGGATCTTTGTTTTGATTATAATAAATAATGACTAGTTTTAGTAAACTAATACATATGTTTGAAATATGTTCATCACCTACAACCACAAGTTCTTTTTCATTAAAAGTTTAAATTTTACTATGTTATCAAACTATCTGTTGGAGATCCCACATCGACTAGAGATTAGAGTCTTTCATTGTATATAAGTGGGTGCAAACCTCATCTCATTGAGCCGGTTTTATGGGGTTGAGTTAGGCTTAAAGTCCACTTTCGTAATACTATCTTGTCCTTTCAAGTAATAAAAATGATAAACTAAAAGTTCATACAACAAAAAAGATGCAAGACTCCAACAACATGTTATAATAAGACAAATAATTATTTTTTATTTCATCAAATTAGTCTTATGAAGTCAACATAATATTAATTCACGTATTATTATAAAGGATTTTACATAACATGCCAATTTTCTATAGTTGAATGATCAAAATAATATTATTAATGCAAGGAAAGTATATTCAAAATAAAAAGTATTATATAGCTCAACAAGTTGAGTGTAGTAGAAATCTTATTAGCTAAAAACTATCAACTTTGCTACAACTCTAACCCATAACAAAAGATCAATAAATATATTCAAAGATTGGTTATAAATATTCAACTCCCACGAAAGAAAAATACATTCAATAAATAGTAAAAAATTAGATAAATAGAGATTAGACAAATGATTTTAGATTGATTTGAATCAAACCGATCATACATCCAACATTAATCTACTAACCTTAGAGAGATTGTTTTGAAGTTTGTGATGATTGTGAGAGTATTTTTTTTAAAGGTATAAAATTTAAGATTATAAATTTATCCTTGTCTTTAAAAAAATAGAATAATCAAATATTAGGTATTTTTGTCTAAATTTAGATGAATTAAAATTATTAGTAGTATAATCCGATATCGTTGAATAATTAATTTTGGAAAAAAAATATGAGTTATATATGTAAAATTTTGAATATATGTAAAAATTGTAAATTGTTATATAAAAATAAATAATTTAAATATTCATAAATTTAAAATTCTAATTAGAAAATCCTTTTTATTAAATGTAAATAGTATTATTATATTTATAATAATAATAATTATAATTATATAATTTATTTACTATAAATAACTATATATTTTTGTATTGAAATTTTATTTTATTTTATTATTAATTATTATTATTTCATTTCATTAAAATATTTGTGTTAGTTAAATTTATTTAATAATTAATATTTATAATGAATTTTATCTTTTATTAATGAAAAATGTAAAAAAAGATGAAATCCTAAAATAGAAAATGACTAATTTGGAAAAAACTCAATGCTAAGTTGACATTCTCTTTAGAGAGAAATTTCCTTTCCACACTTATACCATCTCATGCCCATCTCCACTGAACCATGAATCTAAATAAAAATATATATCTTCATATCTTTGCTTGTAAATAATACATTTATAGAAACAAACAATCCGTATAAAACCACGTCTACATTGATGTTATTCCCATTTTATCCCAATTTTTATAAATGCGAACACAATATTTGCATATTCAAATATCAGTGTTTTTATTGTTTTCATTAAATTATAATACTTCTTCTCAACTTTTATCAAATTTCACTTTATACTTTTTTTTTCTTTTTTTCTTGTTTCTTAAACTTATATATTTTTAATTAACAGATGTACACTTATACATTACACTAATTTTTGTAAATATTAAAAAAACAAACTTAAATAAATGGTATGTGTTTAACTCAAATTTACACCTAAATACTTCGTATTTCATTATTTAAATATTTTTTAATATAGTAATAATATTTGTAATCTTAGATTTTATACTTTCCTCTAAAAATAAATAATTTTAGATTTAATTATACTATAAATTTTCTTACTTATGTTAATGCATTATTTTAATTCTTTAACTATAACATTTATGATTAGTATAATATATTGACCAGTTGTTTTTAAAAATATATTTTTTTACTTAAATGATTTGAGCTGGATATTAATGAAGATAATAAAGAATAAAAAAATGTAATATGTGGAAATGAGTTTTAGAAAGAGGGAAAGGTTTTGATAATGGGCACTCCCATCATTGTCAGAATGACAGGTTTGCCACTGAGAATTAAGTAGCATGTTTCTCCAATCTTGGTTGGCCACTCACCCTCGCTGCGCGTTTCACGCCAACATAGATCCTGCGCCTTCACCACTCCCAAACCATGGAACCCACCAAGAACAACTGCTTCCTCCCACTCATCCTCTCTCTCCTCTTCTTCACCTTCCTCCTCCTCCTCTCCCTTGCTGCTTCCTTCAACTCCTCATCGCAGCGCCACCACCGCCTCGAAGTTCCCGCGGAACAGCCACATTTCGTGGAGTCCAAGCTCAGGGCGAGTGCCGCATCGACGAGGGCGGTGCCGCGAATCGCCTACCTGATATCGGGCTCGGCGGGCGACGGGGAGAGTTTGAAAAGGACGCTGAAGGCTCTGTACCATCCGTGGAACCACTACGCGGTGCACTTGGACCTTGAGGCCTCGGCGAGGGAGAGGTTGGAGCTGGCGGATTTCGTGAGCAACCAGCCTCTCTTTGTGAAATTCGGAAACGTGAGAACGGTGGTTAAGGCCAACTTGGTTACCTACAGAGGGCCCACTATGGTCGCAAATACCCTTCACGCCGCCGCCTTTTTGTTGAGCCAAGCTCAGGACTGGGATTGGTTCATTAACTTGAGCGCTTCCGATTACCCTTTGGTAACCCAAGATGGTAGGAACCTCTCCCTTCTCTCTCTCTCTTTCTCACACACACACACTACTTCTGAGTTGACTTCCCAAGTATGCGTGTCTTCTTGGTTAGACCAACTTTTTCCTAAACATGTCTATTACCATAAAAATAGATAAAATAGAAGAAGCTTATCTAGAACTCAAAATTATTTGTGAAAATTGACCTAGATTTTTTTTTTAATTTGTTAAAAACTGGTTTAACTTTATTCAGGTTTGTTTTCTTATTCTTATGAAGAAATTTGTTAAAAAAAAATTACCTTCATCACTCATTATGTTTCGTTAATCTAATTTAATGACATTCTTATCTTTATCTGTCTTCTTCGTTGATAATTTTGCTCCCTGTTAAATATTGATTTTTTTTTGTTTGTAAAAGGAATTAAAAGTTACTTAACATTGGTTTCCATATCTTGTTTGCTTGCTTGACCAATAGTTATTTTTGTCGGCAGCTTCTTACTCGTTCTCTTCATCATCTATCTATCTATATATATATATATATATATATATATATATATATATATATATTTATTTTTTGAAATTTCGGGAATAGAGTTTAAGAGGGATATAGACTGATCAGAAGTCATGGTTTTTTTTTACATTTTATAGTTATTATATATATAAAAATAAAAAAAGTAACATATATAATAATCTATATTTATATAACATTATAATTTATGTTAGAGTAAATGAGTTACGTGCTGATAATAGTGTAAAGTAGTCATTCAATTATAAATTATTATAAGCACAGTAGTTATATTAATTTTTACAATAAATATCTTTAAACTATATCAATTGTGGTTTTTTTTTTTTATCGAAGAAAAGCGTAAAATTACGTTTTCATGTATAACTTTAAACTCCTTATATTATGTATTATTTGTTCTTTAAATGGAAATACTTGTGTTTTAGTTGTTTTATTGTTTCAAATAGTTATAAATAATTATTGAGATATCTATAAAATAGTTATTATAAAAATTAATAAAGTATATTCAAGATTAAACGTTACATAATGTTAAGTAGTAATATTCTTCAAGAAATTTACACTGTGGAAGAATTAATGATTCACTGAATAATTTTGCTGATTGTTGGAAGTTCAAAAATAATAGACAGAGAGAAGCACGAACTATGTTGCCCAGTTTTCGTTGTCATTGACCAACTTTTGCAATTTGCTATATTTCTTTTGCACAACAGATTTGCTGCATACGCTGTCGTCTATTCCCAGAGACTTGAACTTCATTGAACACACCAGTGATATTGGTTGGAAGGAGTAAGTTACTAATTCTCTTCGCCATTCTGTTCATTGCATGATTTATGAATGTTAATAACATGTAATATGTAAAGATCAATGTGTCCCTTATTTACAAGGGCTACTTTACTCGTTTGAATAGGTATCATAGAGCCAAGCCAGTTATACTTGATCCAGGTCTTTATGGTTTGCAGAAATCAGATGTATTTTGGGTATCGGAGAAAAGAAATGTGCCCACAGCTTATAAACTGTTTACAGGTGAGAAACTTTTTTCATGAATCACTGATTTACTTTCCGCCCAACCCGTTAAATTTTTAGCTCTTTCAAATCCGAGTCAAGTCAGTTTAAGTGCTAAAAATAATTCTAGTCCCTGAATAGATTAAAGACAATTACAAATACTCAGAGTAGTTAAGGAAATTCTTGAACGTAGTCCGACACTAATAATGTAAAGTGCGAAAGATAAAACATTCATATTTGATAGTACTGTGTAAATGTGAATTTCAATACCTTTTCCACATACGCTCCCATTCTTTTGTTTATTTTGTCCAAAACTTCTGGCATTCATCTTGAAGTTATTTTTTATATATCTTTCCAATGCTGGTTGGCAAGCATCCCTTATGAGCTTCCAATCCTCATAAATTTCCTTTTATTCATAATTAGGTATAATAGCAAATTCTCTAACTCGTGTCACTTCATAGTTTCTCTTTACTTGTTTTCGTAAATATGAAGGTATTTTTACATCTAACTTGTTGCATGAAATTGATTGAAATTCATAAAGTAACTTAACTGGTTGTCTCAATCTCATATCATGGGAGTTGTTAAATTATGATTCTTGATTTTGCTCAGGTTCTGCCTGGATGATGCTCTCTCGCCCATTTACTGAATACTGTATATGGGGTTGGGATAACTTACCCAGAATAGTCTTGATGTATTATGCCAACTTTCTGTCTTCCCCAGAAGGGTATTTTCACACAGTCATCTGCAATGCAGAGGAGTTTCGTAACACTACTGTTAATCATGACCTCCACTTCATATCATGGGACAACCCTCCAAAACAACATCCCCATTTTCTTACAGATAATGATTACCAGAAAATGGTGGATAGCAATGCTCCTTTTGCTAGGAAATTTGGCAGGAACGAACCAGTCTTGGATAAGATTGATACGGAACTCTTGGGAAGAAATGCAGATGGTTATGTCCCCGGCAGGTGGTTCAGTCAAGCGAATTCAAGCACCATTGACCAATATTCTGGCATAGGAAATATCACCGACCTTAGGCCAGGGCCTGGAGCTGAAAGGCTTGGACGCCTTATCAGTGGTTTATTATCAGCAGAAAATTTTCAGGCAAATCAGTGTTCTTGACACCTGACTTTGGAATGCCTATTAAGTTCATTGCTGCATTTCCATCCCCCAACAGCTGAGAGGCGAACAATTCATTTATCAGTTGATGCCAGGAGGATGATGTGAGAATATGAGTAAACAAAAGAGAAAACAGATATGGCTACCTTTGATTTGATGTTCTACGGTAAATTTGTAAAAGGACCACGAGTATGCTGTCACTATGTATCAGCAGTTCACACCATTTATTAAACTTTACGGAATGACAAGTCATCGATGCAACCGTTGTAACCATTGTACTCTGTATGAGATTTACAGAAAATAAGATTCAATTATGTAATACGTGGGCATCAAGATGCTCGTTTGGCGGAAACTGCAATAAGCCGATGTAAAATATTCTCCAAATTCTTTATGCGATGATATTCTAGCTGCAGCATATCCTGTGTGTTCTTTCCTTTCTTTCTTTTGCTCTTGTTTTCCTCGTGAAGCTAATGCCCTCACAAATTCACCAATAAAGGAACCACAATTTATATTTGATTTTCTTTTCATGTCCATAGGTTCTTGCAATTAACTATAATTAAGCTAAAGCATGTTAGAAAACTACTCACACCCATCAGAAGTTCTCTAAAGTCCCCATCTTGAGAATGGAATCCAGTAATCTACACATTTCCTGAGCTAGTGGATGAGAATGATCACCTGCAAGAAACTCTTCAACTTCATCATCCACCTCTATTATGCTGCATCCGGGCTTCTTTCTCATCCCTATTTCTTTGATCCTAGTCCTAACTTTTTTTGCCTCTGCTTCCCACCCAGCTTCTCTATATATATTGTAAGTAAGAACGTGAGTACCACAGTCATCGATCCCCATATCAAGCAGTTTTTTCCATACTCTATTCCCAACATGAATATTTTTATGAATTCTACATGCATTTAGAAGAGCACCCCACACGTTAGCATCACTGGCTGCAAGTCCACCCATCTCCTCCATAAATTTCTCAGCTTCCTCTACCATGCCAGCTCTTGACAGAAGGTCAACAACACAAGCATAATGCTCCATTTTTGGGGCAACTCCATAAGAGCTACTCATTTCTTCAAACAGCCAAAGGCCTTGCTGAACCATCTTTGCATGAGTGCAAGCAGTGAGGACAGCCACAAATGTAGTCTCATTCGGCTTAGTCCCAGAAGCAGCCATTTGGTAAAACAACTCCAGCGATTTCTCTGCATCACCATTCAAGGCAACACCGCAAATCATAGCATTCCATGCACCGGCATCCTTATAGACAATGCTCTGAAAAACAGATAAAGCAGACTCTACACATCCACATTTGGAATACATGTCCACCAAAGCCGTTGCCAAAATTGGATTGGAGTCAAGTTGGAATCTCTTGGCATAGGAATGCACCCACAGTCCCTGTGCGAATGCACCAAGATGAGCACACGCAGTGAGGACCGAGACAAGGACGGACTCATTCGGCTTTGTACCCTCGTTTTGCATCTCCGCAAACAAAGCAAGCACTTCCTTGAAGTCACTAACTCGAGAATAAGCTGCTATCATGGCACTCCACGACACAGCGTTTCTGTCAGGCATTTGCTCAAACACTTCTCTAGCCTTGTCCACATTCCCCATTTTACCATAACCGTCAACCATCGCTGTCCCCAACACCACATCTTTCTTAGTCGTTTTATCAAACAACACCCGTGCATGTTCCACCTCACGAGAAACAGAGTAGAACTCGATGAACGCACTCAGCACGTAAGGGTCGTCGCGGAAGCCGAACTTAACGACGTGGCCGTGAACCAAACGGCCAACAACTTTGAAAGAAGGAAGAAGCGCAATGCAAGCCTTGACCAAAGGTGGGAATGTGTAGTTGTTAACGGCAATGCCGTTTCGGAGCATGGACAAGTAGCAGGAGACAGCGGGGAGGGGTAAACGGGCTTGGAGGTAGCCTCTGATCATGGTGTTGTGCATGAAGGTGTTGCGGTGGCGGAGGTGGCGGAAGATGGAGCGAGCGTAGGAGAAAAAGGAGGCGTCGTTGGAGATGGCTGCGACGGAGAGAAGCGGGGCGAGGGCATACGGCGTGTCGTTGTAGCGGCATCGGAGGATGTGAGCGTGTAGTTGTTTGAGTTTGATTAGAGTGTTGCATTTCTGCGCCACGCTTGTGAGGAACCCCTTCTCAACGCTCATTTCAACATCAATTCTATCTAATCGTCTAAATCGTCGACAATCGTCTAATAGATTGTCTTTAGGTATATCTATTAGATGGTCTATGAGCTACAATTTCATAAACACACACATTTAAATATTTATAATAAAACATAGTAGCTTACAAGTCATCTAATATATCTCGTTTATATTTATTATAATCCAAACTTTATTTACCGAAATATAGTATAGTGATTCTAAACAAGAGCAAACAAAAAATTGACGTATCATATGAACAGTAATTTGGTTAAAAAGATATTGTTGTTGGTTTACAAAGGGGTAGTAATTAGGCTTGAACTAATATTTTTATTGCACTTATTATTATTGGTCACTTATCATGGTTTAACTTAAGTTAAACCTTTGCTAATTTTACACTAATTTACCTAATTGAAAATTAATTTTGTGAAGTTAGTTTTTAGTTCCATTCTTGCAGACTCTAATGTTTACTTAAGGTAAAATTTAAAAACAGGTGAAAATCCAAAACCTTTTTCCATGAATTTCTCAAGTGTCAACAACCCATCATCTCATATTAAGCAAAATAGCAATCTTATTCTTAAAGATCAAATTCATGGTAGTGGTGATTCATGAGTATGAGTAGTATTTTCTCTAATCTCTAACTCAACCTCCAATTCATTCCTTTCTATGACTCTTCTGCTAAATTGATAATTTTCTTTCCAATGTTATCCCCTCTGAAGAGTCCAACAAAAGCAGAAGGGATGCTCTCCACGCCTGATGAAATGTCTTCAAGTACCTTCAACTTTCCTGTACGAAGGTAATCTGAAGTTTTTGCAGAAAAATCTTCAAAAACATGCAGAAAGTCAGCAGCCAGAAATCCTCTGATGTTGATTCTCTTGTACACAATCTCCAACATGCTTGGTGCAGCTTTTCTTCCAGCACCAGTGTACTCAGATATCACCCCACAAACAGCCACTCTTCCAAATAGCCTCATATTAGCAACTGCTGCTTCCAGCATCTCACCCCCAACATTGTCAAAATATACGTCAATTCCATCAGGAAAATACCTACAATATAACACATAAACCTACATCAAACACAATCCAATTGAACTTTCTAACTTTTATTCCAAAATGGGCTTCTGATTCTCTTCTTCCATCACTAACTAACCTTTTAAGAGCTGAGTTTAGATCTTTTTCTTCATTGTAGTTGAATGCTTCATCAAAACCTAGCGTTTGTTTAAGCAATTCTACCTATGGCAACAATGCATGGATTAGGCTTTTAAGCTTGAAAACCAATTAAGCATAAAATCCTAACCTTAGTTACTTTACCTTTTTGTTGCTACCTGCACAGCCAACAACATAGCAACCTAAAAGCTTTGCATATTGCCCTACTAAATTTCCAACTGCTCCACAAGCTGTTGAGACAAAAACCTTTTCATCCTTTAGGGGTTTACACAATTCAAAAAACCCCGCATAAGCTGACAGTCCGTTGAATCCTGCATCAGATAATGGAAATTAAAGCATTACTTATTTTATTTTTTTGTTATTTGTAAGCTATTTTATAGAAAGTGTTCATATAAGTGTATTAATATTAATAAGTGAACTTTAAGCCTAACTCAATGTTATAAAACTAATTTATAAGGTGAGGTTTGCACCTACTTATATACTGTGAAATATTTTTATTTCTAGTTCATGTGGCATCTCCAACGCACTCCCCTCAAGTCGAGGCTCATAAACTCATGTGTGAAACTATATATTTATGGGTGATCTAATGACGACCCGATAAACTCAACAAACTCTCGATAGGATAGACTCGAAAATAACTCTGATACCATATTAAGAAGTAGATTTATGTCTAATTTAACCTTATAAAACTGATTTATATATCATCATCCCTAATCGATGTGAGATATTCAATAAAGTGTTCTTCATAATCATTACAAACTTCACTGTATAAAAGTGATAAATGATATGCAGGAATCGGTAATTACCCAGAATTCCAAGATGATAGGAGAGTGGAAATTCAGAGGACTCTAATCTTTTTATGATATTCCCTTCTTTCACCAAACTGTACTCTGCCCACGTGAATACTCCCAGCACCAAATCATCTTTCTGAAACTTAGAATTCCCAGAAACCACAACTTTTCCAATAACAGCACCATCAATAGTCTGGAATGTGTGAACACAGAACAACAACACAATAATTAATTCTCATGAAGCAATAGGATCAGTCATAGATAAACATCAAAATGATCTACTTCTACTTGGGTGGTATTTGGTTTCCTGCAGAATTTTCAAGAATTACAAACTCAATTAACATAATTTTAGATAATTGTTAATGTAATTAATTACTCGAGAATTGATTTTAAAAGTAATAAAATATCCAAATTTATGGCATATATAACTTTAAATCATCAATTTTGTATACAAATTTGGAAATTGATCCAAACAGTGACCCTATCAGAATTGAGTTACCAAAACCAAAATAATGAATGATTACCTGGCCTGGATGTATGGGTGCTGCAAAGCTGATAGTACCCTGAGAGGAACTAGAAAATTTCATGCGGTTAATGTGGTAAGGGTCCATAGAAATGTAGAGATTCTTGACTATGATATCATCAGAACCTGGTGCAACTGAGAGAGCAATTGTCCCAGTTTTAAGCTCAAAATTGGACTCTCTGGGTGCATCTTCAATGTGATGCTTTATCACTATGTATTTGTTCTTCACTTCCATTTTTCCGCCTTTTTTCCTCTTCTTGCTGCTCTCTTTCTCTATGGACACAAAATTTATAGAACGAAGAGGCATGATCAGAAAACACACTCAAATGTTATTTTTATAAAAGACACTTTGGATTTTTTTTAAATAATATTAAATCCAATAAAGTAGATGGGTTTCTAATCTATTTCAATAATTGAATTGGAGTTTTCTAATTCAATTTAAATTAGAATAAATTCAATTTGAGTAATTTTTCAAATTATATTTAAATTTATATTTGACTTAATTTGATGGAACTTAACTTGTATAGACAGTTCAATATTCGGTCTCTTGTCTAACTTGAGTTTAGTTAGACTCATCTTGATTTGATTTGAGTTCGATCTAATTTAATCAAGTTAACTTAAAATTATATGAATTTGAAAACTTAAATATTTTTTAATACCCTACTACTAGGAACCTAAAAGAGCTATACATAAAATTAATTATGTATAAGAATTTTCTCCATTGATATTTAGCAGGATAATGGCCATTAAATATAAATTCATTGATTTTAAAAATATTCGTTTATAGTATTTTTAATAAAATAATTTGAATAGCAGTGATTATATAACTGGAGAGAATATGAACTTGTTAATTATCCTTTCAATTTCTTAACCACCCCTTCTTATTAATTGAAGTAAAATCCAAAACCAGTGGTGAGTTAGGAATCTGGCCTGCAATAAACAAACAAAGAAAGGAGACATCTTTGCTTATAGACAAAAATGGAATCATATGCAAACATGAAATCTCTAAGCATTCCAGATTCTTTGTATGTCTGAAATTCTATAAGAATTTTAAAATTTATTCAAGATGATCTCGGTCTCATACACTTTGACATCTCCGGATAATAACACATAGATAAGTATTTACGTCATTAAAAATATTAATAAGGTTGTCTTCCACACATGCTCATCATCCATCTTCATAAAAGACATTAAAAGACTATAAACATGGGAAGATCTCAAGGCCTATACATTTGTTTTTTTTATCAACAATAAGAATTGAATAATAGGAATCACTAACCAATTTCTCTGGTCTCCCAAACCATCAAAATGAGAGAGTAAAAAATAATCTACCACTATAAATCCCGTACAATCTCAAAACAAATCCATTACAATCTCACTACCACCATAGCAAGGGGTAAAATAGAACAACAGACCTTAGCCACCAACCCAACTACCAACCCAACAACCCACAAAAATCAACAATCATCAAAATAGAGATACCTATCACACTAAACTGGATCATGCTAATTAAATCGATTTCAAACACGATAAAGGAGCAAGACACCAGTCAGAAAAGGAAAAACAAACTCTTGTTGACCTATACATGGTTGGTTCCTCTCATCTATACCTCATTTCACTTCAATCTCTTGTTCTCCTTTTATCACATTCTTGAAAGATTGTCTTGTGTTGTCACATGAAGAGCATTCTCAAGGTCTTGTTGGAATTGTGCAACCGAGTAAGATTATTAAAAAATCACATAGTTTCTATAAAAAAATATGACAAATGGGTAATGATAACCACCATAAACTAGGAAGAACCACTTGAGTAAGACAATGGTGGTTGAGCTCAAAAAGGAGTTAGAAAACCTAAAGAGAAGAATCATTAAAGAGATGAATGCAATCAAAAAAGAGAACGGTTGTAATGTCCTAAATTCTTGTTGTTTATCACTTTGATTTTTAACAGTTTCGAAATAATTAATCAAACAGAAAATACTTTATGAATATTATTTTATAAACTCCTTATTGAATTTAAATAAAAGTTTATTATATGAAAATTATTAAATAAAAAATAATTTACAAATAAAAAAAATTATTATATTAATTAAATTAGATATTCTTTTAAAGATTAAAAAAATTATTGATATATAAAATAGTTTTTATTATTAATAAAATTTATAAATTAGTTTTTAAATTGATATCTAGGGTTTTTGCTATTTAGGTTTTAGCCACCAACAATTTTTGATTCTATACTTGGCTAGTTAAAATCTTAGTAACTAATTAGATATTAATTTAAAAATTATTTAATAATAATAGAAATTATTTTAAAATATTAATAATTTTTTTTAGTTTTTAAAATAATATTTAATTTATTTATTATAGAAATTAATTATTTTTTATTTTTAAAATTTATTTTTATTTAATGATTTTCTTAATTATATAAAACTTTATTTAATTTTAAAACATACACCTATGAATTTGATGCAAATATTATTAGTCAATAGTTAATAAAAACTTTAAAACTTATTTACGTAATATTTTTCCTAGGACCTAGATATTTTAAGAGTATAAAAATATAACATTATTCAATTTAAATCCCAAGATAAATGAGAAATTCCACAAGTTAGGATTAATTTATATATATATATATATATATATATATATATATATATATATATATATATATATATATATATATATATATATATTAATAAATATATTTTTGTGAGACATATATATAGT
>Ga0123342_1002791_pt1 | contig 28746 bp, 6 predicted proteins | sample Turbeawhitnodule_FD_89960 | JGI IMG/M metagenome (GOLD analysis project Ga0123342, IMG submission 89960) | Root nodule microbial communities of legume samples collected from Mexico - Turtle bean Mexico white nodule | ecosystem: Host-associated > Plants > Roots > Nodule | place: Mexico: Nepantla... | reverse complement strand
TTTTTTTTCTTTTTTTTCACAAATTTTTTAATTTTTTCTTGGTTTTTTTTGTTTTTTTTGGTTTTTATAAACATATATTTTTTTTTTTTTTTTTTTTTTTTTTTTTTTTTTTAAGACCAGGTTATTCTTTATCATTTCTTTTCTACATTGTTTTTATTTTTTCTGTCGATTCTTTACATCTGTTTGTTACATTTTTTTTCGCAACATCAATTTTTTTTTTGGATTCCTTACTTTTATTATTTAAGTCAAATCTTTTCATCTCTTTATCAGTTTATTTGCTCCATTGTTCTTAATATTTATTTATAAATAATAAAAATAAATAAATAGTGTTGTTTTGTCTTCCTATCATGCCAAGTTGCCAACAATGCTACCTAAACAGTTTTGGGTTATTGTATTTGGTCTGTGGTGTGTATACGAGTTGGGATATGAAGTGTTTTTTTTTTTTTTAATTTTATATTTTGCTGAAAAAAGAGAGTTTATATATTCCTCCTAGCATCAAAGTCATACAGTCCCATCATTCACGATCATTGTTCTCCCTCAATTTCCTAACACAGAAGGAGAAGAAACAGAAGAGTTGAAATTTATAGAAAGCATTGCAGACCAATTGAAGGAAAGAACAAAGGTGTGGTCTTAATTATTGAGCAGAGAAATGACATATTTAACAAAAACAAATATGATAGTGAAATAAATAAAACTAAATTTGATTAGAAAGTAGATTGAATATTGGAGGTAAGTATTTATTCCTACACATTTCATTAATACATAATCTTTTCCATGAAATGATGTAGGAAATCACACAGTAGAAAATAGCTTCTTTTTTTTTTTTTATCAGGAAACACAATAGAATTTAATTTGGTTCCCTATCTTAAGTTTTACATTTCTCAACAATTTTTTTTTATTACTTAACATGTAATGCTAATCTCTGGAAGAGAAAATTACAAACTCTCCAATTAAATTTACAATAATAAATTTATAAACTCTCTGAAAATACACAATCACCTAACTCTTCTGTACACCTTGTATACTCAAAAAAATTATTAAATTGTAATAAATACACTTAAATTAACTTTACGATTTTATAACAATTTCTTATTTTTCTCTTCTTTATATTACTTAAAGAGCTTTGGTAATACCTAATTGAAAATAATTTGATACTCTTAAGTTGAATTTTTAAGAGTTTTAGAATTTAAATAAGTTTAAGTTCCACATAGTATAAAAGTAAACAAATAAGAAAGATTCATTTATTTTATTAAACATGATACCTTCATATGAGAATTTCTTAATCAATGATTAGTTTTAGTGGTCCAGTGATATAAATGTGAATAGTACTGATGTGAAAGAGACTTGAAGAAAAGAAAAGAACACGCGAATTTGTCTCAAAACTTAAAACACGATGAGTTAGTGTTTTGATTTATTGAAAGCAAAGTGAAATTATGTGAAGCAAAAGTTAATAGAATACACCTCCCCACTTTTGGCACCTTCCTTTGAAGTGATTTGATTCCAATTTTCTGATGCCACCATCAATGTCTACTTAAAGTAAACCCCACTCTTTAGCTGCTGCAAAATACGAAGTAAAGGTGAAACACCACTCAATAAACTAAGATAAAATTTAATAAAAAACTATTTCTAACTTAATGTTACAAAAGTAACTTTAAAGTAACATTTGTATTTCACTTATTTATGACGATATTCCTTATCAACTTGGAATCTCCAAAAATTCACATACAATCATCTTAATGAATCCATATATGATTATATTAACGAATTTAATATAAGTTAAAAATGAATGATCTTAACGCGTAGTTAATGGGCACATTAACTCATTGGATACACAGCCAACCACAGGCCCAATTGAATTCTGCCCGTGGGAGGGACATCATTGACATGTGGAGAATAAATTGGACAATTTTGGATGTGGTCCCAAAATAGCATAAAGGACAATTTTTTTCTTACAATCAACAATTTGGGTTTTACTTAATAAATAATGCATTTTAACAATAACTCAATCTTACCTAAAGCTTATAAAATAAAATTTATATAATATGAAATGTTATTATTTGTAGTACATTATTAAATTAGATAAAATAATGGTTGCTAAATGTTCGGAATTTCTTCTTAATTAATGAGAAACCATGACTAAAAAATCTTGGTAATTGTCCATTGAGTATATTCAATGATAGATATTACAAAAATGTTGAAATTATATCTCTCTTGAAGACTATGAAGTTCAATCTAGAAAGTTGAAGATCAAGGTATCTTGAAAATGTGAGAAGCATTATAAGTATCCATTATTTCTTTATGAAGAAGTTTTCTTCTCCTTCTCTATATAAAGGGAACTTGTGAGGAGAGAAATGTAAGCAAGTGAGAAGAACAACATAGTGAGTAAATGAGAGAGTTGATATCTACCATAGTGTGAGATTAGAAATTATATTAAGAGGTTAGAGAGATGTTGTATTCCATCCTTATTGGGTGAGATTGAACGAGAGAAACAAATATTGTAATCACACTTTCATAATTGAGACATTTTCTAGACTATGACCCGTGAATTTTAATTCTTAAGTTGAGGACCACGTTAAAAAATTTGGGTGTCATTATTCTATTTTATTTTATTTTCTTTTATATGCATATTGCTTTTGCAAATGCACATTTTGTATCTATACCAATGAGGGATAATTAATTTTAATTTTCCCAACATTAACATTAAATAGATGTTAAAACTCTATTATGGTTCACTACCTAGGACTTTTAGGATAAGTATTTCTTAACTGTCTATGCTATTACTTGTACGCATGAAATAATGTCCTTTGTGATTGGTTAATTGGTAACACTACAACTCATAGGAAGAAAAAGGAGTAATCGGTGGAAACCAACATTTTCTTGTTCGTACATAAATTTTCAAGAAAACGATGAAACTAAGCGAATATGAATCGCACTTTTGGTTTCTTGCATACAAACTACAAACTGATGCCATACTTAACTCAGACCTAACGTATTAAGGACAAACCTGTTGAGTGAAGTCACATACCTTTACAACCTTACTTCCTTTCTTTATCAAAAAAGAAAAAATAAGAGCAAATTTACTTATTGTAGGGCTATAAGTAGGTCGATTTCAAACTATATGTTTCCTATGAGTTAAGGGGTTCTAAATTAATTAATCTTAATGACTCAATAAAAACATAATCATGGTTATAATTGGAAAGGTTAGAGTGAATTTTGTCAATATATACTAGAGAAAGCACCAATAAAAAAGATCATCTATTACATATCAGTTGAGAGTGCACTCACTCTTGACTGCCTTAAGTGTTTTAGACTTAAGATCGCCTAGACTTCTTGTTTGGAACAATTATAATAAAGTAATAAATATTAAGAAATAAATTTACTCTAACGTATAATGTGTCAGAAATACTTTTCACTATATACTGTTAGAAATCTCATATCGATTAGAGATCAAAACATTTAATAGTATGTAAGTGAGTGTAAATCTTATCTTATAAATTATAAGTTAATTTTTGTTTAACAAAGTTGAGTTGGATCTATCGTGTTATCCGCTAGTTAAATATAAAGTTCACTTCTTAAAATATACATTAGTGTTTAAGTTAACATTAAAAAAGTTACTTGTAAAATCAATTAATTTAACTAAATTAAATGCTAATTTAAAATAGTTTTGAATATTAATATTTGAATGGTGTGTGGTGAAATTTTAAAAGTAGCATTTCAAGCCTTGGAACTTGAGTTCTTTATTAAGTTGGCACATGATTGATCCGTGCAACACTAGGTTATGTTTTGGCAGAACAAACCCCATAACCAGAAATTAAAGTTTTAATAAAGACTTTGGTACATTGTTACATAAGGCAAAAGCAAAACAAAAATGGTTAGTGAGTGGTGATAGAATGAGATTTAGGTGGACTTGTTTTCCAATTTCACATGGACACGATTCCTTGTGTTAGAAAGATGAGATAAGAGGGTTAGGGTTGAGGGAGGTGTTGAAGGAATGGGGTACAACTATGTATATTGCTTTCACATAATTAATTTCATGATGTTGATATGCAAGTGGGATGACACTTAGCACTCTTCCAAAATTTATTCAACCACCCCCACACCATTCATTACCCTTGTACTTCTATCATTTCACCATATTCTCCCTACACTACAGTGATAATTTATTTTAATAATGTGTAAAATACAAACTCATTTTTATATTTTTATCGATAATAAATAATGAATAAATATGAATCACTTGACGTAGTCCAATCCTTATACATAAATATAATCTTTAACTTTTCTTATTAGACAGATCCCCAAATAAGCCTAACATTAAAACACCTAGTTGAACTCAGAGAGAAATACTTAAGGTGCTAAAGCCTACATTTAAAAAGAGTACATCATGAGACCATCCCCATACAAACCAAAGGGTCAAGACACCAATCAGAAAAGGAAAAAAACGTAGAATGCGACTTAGATGTGACCCACGTCCAAATCTTTAATTGAACAAAAGCAAAAACTTTCACTACATCCACTACACCCATTTAAATATTACATTGTTTCTATGCTTTCAGACCTCGTTGACTGCAATTCAAATCACTCCTCAAACCTCGTTTACCGAAACAGACGAAAACTCATAATTAATAAAGTAAATAAAAATCATAATTACTTACTTTAAAAAGTGTACACAGTAAGATGTTACACAACCCATTTACTAGGTAGATTAAAGTCTAATTAAATTCCAAGAAAGATACAGAATCTAATTGCATTACTGAAACCAGATCTTAGAAGCTATCAAACTCCTCTTGCACCACAAAAGTCATTATCTACATTCTCATTATTATTTTTTCTGAATGAATCCAAGACATCATGTGCAAATTCTACATATAAATTATGGTAGAAAAGGATGAAGTGTCTTCATCTTCATTCAGCATTCATCATAAATGTATTTAAAAAAACTTAGTTTATGAATTATATGATTTTGTTATTGGATATTATTGGAGTGTCCTATTAATTTAACCATGAATTCAGTTTTAGAATATAGTTTTGTTTGGTTGGAAGCTGATCCACTCCAACACGCTCAGTGGCAGTATATGATTGCACACTGACCAATGTAGTCCACACCTTGAATTCAGTTTTAGAATATAGTTTTGTTTGATTGGAAGCAGATCCACTCCATCACGCACAGTGGCAGACCAAACATCCCAATGTAATCCACAAGAGGAACACAACCAACATTTATCACAAGTTTGAAAGTAATTAATTCTAGTTATGAGGAAAGTCAATCGATCATCATGTAATTGAGATTGGTTAAACTTCGAAATGATGATCTGTTAGTATTTTTGTAAGTTTTATGGGTTCCAAGAAAATGAGGGGTTCCACCTCCAGAAGATATTTCGACGCTCAAGTCAGTAATAACATAAAATATAATGAGTATAATGTAAAATATGAGTTGAAAGTACTCCCTGTGTTGTTGTGTCCTATGTGAGTTGTTTTCTTTTCCTTATATACAATAGTGTTCTCCCCCATTCTCCTTGTATCTGGTCTTATTATTGACTTAATTTAGTAATAAATGTTGTCTCCTATTTAAGGTTGAGAATCTTTTGATTTATGCTAATACAACATTAATGTCCTTAAATATGAAATATCAGGCTCGGTCCATGATGCAATATCGGGCTTGGTCCATGATGCTACAAGCCCCTAGCCTCAGGCATAAGCCAATGAGACTAAAAGCCAAGTTTACTATGACGATCTCCAATCAACTTACATATCTCTTAACATCGGGTTCGACCCATAACGCTACAGTCCCCTAGCCTCAGGCATAAGCCAATGAGGCTAAAAGCCAAGTTTACTCTAACGATCTCCAATCAACCTACATATATCTTAACATCGTGTTTGACCTATAACGCTACAACCCCCTAGCCTCAGACATAAGCCTATGAGGCTAAAAGTTGTTTTTATTTTGCTCCTTTTTTGAATATATACATCACTAATAGACAGATTATGAACATACTTATAATGAAAATTTTGCCTTTGATGGGCTCATAATTATCCTGCTCGCCTTTCGAACATACATATAAATTTCTACAAAATTTGAAATGACTCATACAGGCAACTCATGGATAATATGCTTTTACGAAATATTTGTACCTTTATTTGTAGACTGAGGTCGTGTTCAACTCCTTAGAGGGTTAAGACCCTAGGATAGTTTTTTTTCTTCATAAAAGCATCATACTCTTTTGTCAACTGGCGTATTCATGTTCATAATCATGTCCTATCATAAATCTATTATACTTTGTTAGAAACATATAATCATGAAACTTTTCTTTTGTGGTTTGGGGTTAGGATCCTTCCTTGGTTTCTAGCTCAACACCATGGAGGGTAAAAAACCTTCCATAGTTTTTTCGGTTGGCAATGGACCGAGCATCTAACTCAGCACCATGGAGGATAAAAATCCTTCCGTGGTTTTTTCGGAAGACAATGGACCGAGCATCTAGCTCGACATCGTGGAGGGTAAAGACTCTTCCATGATTTTTTAGGAAGGCAATGGATCGAGCATCTAGCTCAGCATTATGGAGGGTAAAAATCCTTCCATGGTTTTTTTGGTAGGCAGTGGACCGAGTCTCTAGCTCAGCACCATGGATGGTAAAAACCCTTCCATTGTTTTTTCTTCAGATGAATAGACCAAATTTGGTTTCCTACAAATTGCAAACTTGTACACCATCTAGTATATTGAATAAACAATCTTATTTTTAATCAAATAAATTTCAAATAAATCAAATTGTACGAAATACAAATTGTTCCTGACAAACACTAACATAGCTTTATACAAAAAAAATTAGTGTATAAAAAAGTATTATTTGAATATAAAAAATTAACACTAGAGAACATCAAAGAATAAACAAAACTAACAAAAATTACTCACCATTGCGAAAATTTTGATTGAAACATACCTTTGGCGAACGAAATGTAGTTTACAGGGGAATGGTTCGGTGGTGTGTGTTGCCTTGTGGAATAAGGAAAATTTTACGCATATATTGTGGAGGTAGGAAAAGTTTTACCCAGTCCCACGATGGGTGCCAACTATTCTTGCCAAGAGGGAAGTCTCTCAACCTGAGCATGTAGTTGGGGTCGGTTAAATTACGAGATGGTCACCTGATCGTACCTTTGCAAGCTTCATGGGTTCCAAGGAAATGAGAAGGTTTCACCTGTAGAAGATCCTTCGACGCTCAAGTCATTAATAACATAAAAATATAATGAGTATAGTGTAAAATATGAGTTGAAAGTACTTCGTGTGTTGTTGTGTCCTATGTGAGTTGGTTTTTTTTTTCTTTATATAGGATAGTCCTCTCCTCCATTCTTCTTGTATCTGGTTTTATTACTGACTTAATTCAGTAATAAATGTTCTCTCCTATTTAAGGCTGATTATTCAGAATCTCTTGATTTTGCTAATACAATATTAATATTTTTAAATATGAATATCAATAGACTGCCTGTTTATATGCAATATCGAACTCAGTCCATAAAACTACAATTACCATAAAACTACAATTACCATGATCAAAGATTAGTCTAACAATTTTTCAATATCCTAATCATGAAACACTAGTTGAAAGTTGAAAGCCATTTAAGCTTGTCATGAAGAGGGCTGCAATGGGCCAAGGCCTTTTAAGAAGTGTCCTTCTTAAAAAGAATAATAAATAGAACTTGCTCTCCCCACTTTTATCTTTCTCAAAGTGATTCAAATGTATATAAATAAATTGTGGAGCAAACAAGCACTACTTTGTGGAGGCATGATGCAAACCCCATTGGCTTAATGCAAACATCATTCTCTCCTTGACCTTCTTTCTCTTCCAACTCCACAAAAATCTCATCATAATTCCCCTTCTATATGTATTTAACTATAATTCATTTCTGAAAACAATTAATCTAAATCTGGTTATTAAGAGAAACACCAACAACTTCAAGAATTTTACCTTTTTCAAGTATATTTCATTTATCTTCACCCATTTTGCTATTCATCACTCTTTTTTGAAAGGAGACAAAAAAAATGTATGTTATGAAAAGAGTATAAATGTTATTGAAGTCTAAGAATTGCAACAACATTATACATGACTCAATTGTTTTGGTTTCAAGTTTCATTGTCATATAGGAAATTAAATTGACAAGGTAATTTCCATCACTTTAAACTTTTTATTTACTGAACCTGGGTACAACTCCAATACTTACCCAAAAAGTACCCATACTTACAAAATTATTTTTTTGAAAAATATTTATAGTATGTATGCGATACGTATAAACAAGCACGTAACAAATATAGAATACGGATTGTTAACTTATAACACATGGTATATTCTTAAGTTTCATTTTTCATTCACCAGTCAATATTTATATTTATATTTATGCCTTTTTACAACATATTTATATTAAAGTCATATTTAAATATAATAATACGCTAATAAATTCAATCGTATATTTTATACTAATTATTTATTGTTGTACTAAAACAGTATTTCCTTTTTCATATTTTTATGAGACAATTTATAATTGAGTAACATCATTTTTAGATATTATCAGTATATAATAATTAAATCATTTAATTTTACGTATATATTTTTAATATTCATATTTTACAAATTAATTTTAATTTTTATTTAAGATGTAGTCAATATGTTATTTTTACATAAAATAAAAAAGAATAGTATTACTTTATTAAAGACATAAAAGATATATGGTACTTTATTAAAAATGTAAGGGAAGTGAGTAACTTTTAAAAGTAGAAGGATGTAATTGTTATTTATTTTAAACTTAAGAAATATAATTGTTTATATCTTATTCTTTAACTGTGACAATTATATAATTTTTATTAAGTTTTAAACACTATTAATAAAGACTTGAAGTAAAAAATAGGAATATCTGGAAACAAATATCTTTATGCTTCGCCCAAATAAATCATAAAATTTCATAGTTAAAAAAATAGTGGAATTGTACAAGTTTTTTTGGAGATAACTGAACTAAAGTTAAAATACTAATCACTTGGCAATTCCTTCCCCACCCAATCAATTGCTTACTGCTTACTGCACCCGACCAACATTTTAAAACACAATTTTATCTTTGTCTTCTTTATTTTGAAAAGGGTGTAGGGTGTAAAAAAAAACTTAGTTTTCCTCTTCTCTTTGGTCGGTAGTGGACGTGTCTTTTTCAGTGTAATACACTAAAAATTCTGGAAAAACTTTCGAACATATGCATACACAACACAAAGTTGCACTTCCGGATAACCCACGTCCAAAACAGCGAAAAAACTTCCAGAGACATAGACATTCGCAGCAAAAACTCACACTTCCGATAATCCATTCGGAACAAAAAAAAAAAAAAACAATTTCAGATAAAATTATCCGCAGCGCATAAAGGCATGCCACTATATCCGGAAGGCAATGTCAATGAGAAAACTCACTTTTTTGCGTGTCGTCTCTCCCGGTAGCTTCGTTCTCTCTCGCCGTCCAACTCCGTCACATTCGATGCCGCCTCACTGACCACCACCACCACAATCGACATCGCCGTTCAGTTGGTCTTTGGCACAGGTAAACACTGCTACTGAACGGGAAAACGGCACAGAGAAGAAAGTGGCAGAAAGATTGAAAACAAAGGGGTTGCAGTGTGTTGGGTGCAGGGAAAACTAAGAGACTAAAAAAAACCTTAATTTTTATTTCATTAAGGTTAGTTTAGTCTTTTCACAAAAGTAATTGGGTGCCAGTCATTTTTGATTGGGTGCAGGGAGAATCTGCCTCACTCAAAAACTCTCGTCTTACTATTTGGGTCATACTCTGGGCCCAACTCTAATTCTTATTTAGGGCCTCATTGTATTTTATTCAACGAAAACAAAATCCCAACAATAAATTATTTTTGGGCTTGGTAGGCTAATACAGAATTTAAATCTGAGGACTGTTTCTTCCGCACCTCCATAGGTTTTTCTGCCACCCCATACACAATGTGAAAATACATTTTTATCTTTCTTGTGTCATTCCCATAGAATAGTTTCTGGATCACATAATCCAGAAACTAATCATGCTAAAAAAAGACTTCCAAATTATGTAATCCAGAAACTAATTATAAATTAGAAAAAAAACTTCTGAATTACGTAATCCAGAACATTACAGGAGGTATTTTTGGAAATATGATAATTTATGGAGGTGTAGGAAGAAAGAGCCAAATCTGAGTTGCAAAATCTTATGGCCATGGTCTTCCTAATTCTTACGGACTTTCCTAGTTCCTAAGCCCATTTTTTTTAAATTTCTATTTTCTTACTGCACCTCACTAAATCTTTTAATTCTAAAATTACCTTTGAAAACAATGTAAACGATTTTTTTCCATTTCTGATTTATATAATCTGTAGACCGTCCAAATTCTAAAATTCAAAATAAAAAATTGCATTCCAAATTTTAAAGTTTGGAATTTAGAATAAAAAAAAAGGAAAGAAGGGTGTTAATGAAAAAGATAAAGAAAAGGGTAGAGTTATCATTTCATGTCTCTATGGAGGTGGAGGAAGAAATTGCCCCCCTTTTTTCTTTCAACACATTTTCGATCACTTTCATACTGATCCAATGTTAAAAGCAATGTGTAAACGAATTCATGTAATATAAATACTTGAAGTTTAAATTTAAGTTAAAAATATTATTTAACTTAATCATTGAATTTAAAAATTAAGCTTAGTTTATGTAAAATATAAATATAAAATTTCTCTTTTAAATTTATTTATAATATTATTATTTCTTTTCGTATTTTCACCAAAAATATCGCTTAGATGCTTCAATATCTGCGCAGATCATCTTAAACTAGTTTAGAGATTATTGAAGTAAAGCTTGTCTTTTATAACATAATTTTTCTTTATTTACACACGACCAGAAATAGAATACAGGACAGTATACTTAAGAGTTGTTTATAGAGTTTGTTGAACTTTGTATGTTTCATTATTAGTTTTCTTTTCATCAAATTTTGTCCTCTATTTTATTTATTTATATTATTTCAATACTTCGGAAATGTTTTTGTGTTATAAAATAAAGTAAAAATATGAAAGAAAAGAGAATAAATATTTTTTAACATTAAATTTAATATTATAGCTACTAAACTAAAATTACATATTATACTATCATTACTAGAAAATTATTAAATAAAAACCAATTTTAGAAACTAAAAATAATTAGTTGTTATATTGACTAACTTAGATACGATTTAGAGACTAAAAATACTATTGATTTTTAAATTAGTTTCTATTATTAATAAATAGTTTCTAAATTGAAATCTAATTAATTACCAACGTCTTAACAACCAATTATTTAGATTTTAAGTTTTAATAGTTAATTAAATACTAATTTAAAAACTATTTATCAATAATATAAATTAATTTAAAAATTAATAATTTTTTTAATTTTTAAAATAGTATCTAATTTAATTAATATAATAACTAACTATAATTAGTTTTTATTGAATGTTTTTTTTTCTAATGTTAAGGATTTGACTATACATTTCTCCATGCTATATAATACAAGAGTTGTATTTATGTGGAGTTTCGTAGTCTACGAATGAGACACAAAGAAAGGTATAGAGAAGAGACAAATTATGAGTCATATCAAACACACACTCAATGTTGGAGAATATCTTATTTCACTTTTTGGGAACAAATTATGTTTTTAGTGATAGGAGATGGAAAGAAAACAGATTTTTCACGGTGGTAGCTTTTGTTCTTTGTTGAGTGAAATCCAATCCAAAGGCATAAGGTAGGGTAAAAATCTCTTGCACTATCCAAATTCAGAACTACTATTGGGAAAACCTGCAGTGAATAACTATTTATTATAACATAAATTTAATATAATAAATAAATAATATATTTAATTGTCTTGTATTAATATTATAAATAAAATTATGAAAAATGAAAAGTATTTTTTTTTTAATTTTAGAATAAATATTTGAAATTTTATTCATTATTTTACCGAAATTTTATAATAAATTTTTGAAATTTAATGAAAATTAAAAAGATTTTCATTATTTTGCTAAAGCTTAAAATAAATTTTTAAAATTTAACAAAAATTAAAAACACTCTATTAATTAAATTAGTTTATAAGATTACATTAATATTCACTAAATAACTTTCGTTAAGGAATGAAAGTTCAATGTAATCAGATATTATATACTAACACCATGAAAATCTTCACGATTTAAATATCACATTAAGTTAGTAAACTCTCTATTTAGCACATGGCTAAGTTCCCTGAGTTGGTGACATGTGAAACCAATCAATTACCTAAAGTTAACAAACTACCTAAGTTGTGTCTCGTTGGAACCAAGCTGATTTAAGGAACTTTTAAAATAAAAATTGCAATCTTCACACTTTTACCCACACATATATATATAACAAAATGTCAGTCTTTTGTATTATTTTAACTTTGTATATAGGTGTCTGATAGGGAATAAATGTCAAAATGAGATATTATATTTAAAATTTGATGATCAAATTAATGCAGAAAGGGCAAGACTATCTACAACGAAAATTAAGTTGCATTTACCATTTTATGGCCAGGAAAAGATATGCTACAACTTGCTTATCTGCAAATTTATCAAGTTAGAATAGTTAAATTTCAAACGTGGAGATAAAACTAGCAAGAACAACTACAATACATTTGAATCAAATACTATTAATTTTAACTTTTTTTCAACGTGTGGAGACAGTAAAAGATTACCATTTCTTAGATGAATTGTATCAATATGGATAAAGAGAGATCCATATAGTACTTGAAATTGGTAACACAATTGTTGACGTGTCTCCTTCTCATCTCCTCTCCTCAATATTGATGCTCGGTCGGCCGAGGTACCTGCGATTGTACTCTGATGCTTAAGTAAATATTCTAGTTTGAGTATATTTTAGTGAATGGGAAAAACGTACCTTACTCTTTTCTCGAGAGTTCTATTTATAGTATTGCTTAGTGGGCTTTTGGACTTAATGGGCTGGAGATCAGTTCTTAACTGATGTGTAGTTGTTCCTTAATCTCAGGGAAATGTATATTCAGTTTAATCTGTTTTATCCGTTATACTGGAGATATTTCCCGGATATTTCGAGATGTGCATTGACTCATTCAATATTAGTGATAACTGTCATTTATTGTATTTGTTATGTTATATGTTATTTGACTCGGGCGATCGGTCACTGAGACTGGTTTGTTCGGTACAGACCAGTACATGAATTCTACTTAAATAGGTGATATGCTTATCAGAGGATCAATTAGCTCTTTTCCAATTTATTAACTCAATTTATTATTGAATTCATTGAGAAATGACTTGGAGTTAACTTATCGTATCTATAGTATCATTTATTTAGTGTTAGACGGTCTAATAATGCATTAGACAGTTGATATTGAATCTGTATTTAATTTGATTGTGAAACAATAACCATTACTATTCTAGTATATTGCATTTAATCTAACTTCTAGTGTGAAAGTGAAGTTTTACTTGAAAGGTGGATTAGTTCTTTGATTTTGGTAGGTGCTTACTCATATAGAAAAAAGAATCTGTTTAATAACATATAATTTATATAATTTGTGTAGTAAGAAGTTAATTGTTATGGAGTAATATGCATGTTTCTCTTGGTAAAAGAGTGGTACTAAAATCAATATTCATAACTTGTTCTAATGTATTTATTTTCTCCTTCAATGCTTTAAAATGATATTTGTATATTTTCTTGTATGCTCTTTTAAAATATTTTTATGGGATAATAAGATGGGATAGAAAAATACATTGCATAGTGACAAGTTTGTATGGAGAAGGATGGAAGTGAAACAAAGGCAACAAAATTTAGGGCATTTATGCAGAGAAATGGTTTTGGAGAATAAATAGGAACATCGATATTTATTGTGTAGGATATTGAAAGGAACGTATGAGAGTGAAATGGGAAAAAAAGTTATTTAAACGGTGGGTGGAAATCAATTATATATGGAGAGGGACAAAAAATTGAATGTTACTTTTGTTTCATACAGTAGCAATATTAAATTCTTTCTCCGAGTTAGCATAATATTTTATTGAAGTGAGAATGAAATTTAAAACCTACAGTAAAAATAGTTTTATAGATTAATTTTCAGTACAATTAATCTAAAAGTTCACATAAATTTTTTAATAAATTGAAAAATACTTCAATTTTTGGATATGGGTCGAACAATGAATTTGAGAAAATTCAGATCACTCACTTTTTTAATTGATGAAGAAATTATTGTAAACAGTAAAGCAATTGCCAAATCTTTAACTCTTTATTATGTTTACGAAAAAAATTGCAACATAAACTTCCGATAAGCACGTGTTAAAGAATTGTAAAGTTTTAATTAGCATCTCATTATCATGTAGGAGACAATCCTATAGTTATGTTATGGACACTTAAAGCATGGTAAAATTATTTAATGGAAGCTTATTTTACAAACAAGATGCAAACTCAACTTGATCTATTTAAAGAGAGTCCCACATAATTTACTTAAACTAATTACTCGTCCATTTACCTAATTAAGAGTGTTATTAAGTATTGTCACGATGCCAATTCTTTCCTATTACCCTAAATAAACGTACTCAAAAGCTAATTAGAATCATGTAACCTTTGTATCACAATGAAAAAAAAAAATGAAAATATAATGATACAATAAAGGTAATATAAAGTTTAAACGGGTAAACTTGTTAAAAGCCGTGATTTGTAATAATTCGCACTCAATGCAGCTTGAAAATTACAGTTAAACACTCTTTAATTTTATGACCACTTTCTTACCGTCCAAATTCAGTATAATGATGTGAGTTTTGGAACAAGATTGATTCATCGATTACGCTACAGACCCAACATTCTAAGCATTCATTATGTACGTGCACTAAGGACTTTTTTTCATATGTGCAAACAAATTATTGTGACAAAACTAACACACATGATCTTGTAATTTTTAATAAAAAAAATGGTGAGTGCGTAATTACCTTTTTCTTTTGAAAAAAAGATGTTCTTATTTTACCTGCCATTGTTGTCGTGCCCTTTTTACTATTGAGGTAATTTAGAAAGCTGTTAAAATATATGAGAATGGGAGGGGAGAAAAAGGTTCATAAAAATCGTATTCTACAACTCTTACAATTTGAAGTTTGTACTAACTAACATTGCTAATTCCATTTTTGATCATCTACCGTTATTCTATATACAAAAAATTACAATATTACTCAAAAGAATAACTAACTCCCGCACGTGCTACGTGCCGCATGCACGTGGGTTAGAATTCCGTTAGAGAAACATTTTTCTTAAACCTCCACCGCGGCGATGCCGACGGTGACGGCGAAGGTGGCAACGATCTCAGATTCTGAAAGTAATCCCTAATATCCATGCCAGAATTCCCGGCGGAAAGCCTCTCCATCGACTCAACGGACCCGTCGTCCCGCGACGGAATGAACGGCGGCCGCACCACCTCCGTCAAAAGCTCCCACTTCACCCCTCGGAAGAACTCATGCTCCTTGATCTCCGCAGCGCCGCGCGTGTAGCCCAACCGCCTCGTCGGATCCTTCGCCAGGAGCTTCTCGATAAGGTCCGTGAGCGCGGTTCTCTTCCCGACGAACTCCGGTGCCTTGGTGAGGACGTTGCGGAACGTTTCCTTGCGATTCTTGCCTTTAAACGGCGTCGTACCGTAGAGCATTTCGTAGATGAGTATTCCGAGGGCCCACCAATCAACGGCGAACTCGTGCCCGTCGCCGCGGACGACCTCCGGCGATACGTACTCCTCAGTGCCGACGAACGAGTTGGAGCGCTCGCCGTTGGAGAAACTCAGTTTTCGTCTACTCACCGGGCTGACTCGCGCGGACTTGGCCTTCTTGAGGGCGTTGGAGTTGGCCTTCCTACGATTCCCGTCGAGGGCGCGGAGGGGGATCCAGCGGGAGAAGTTGCGGCGGTGTTTGCGGCGGGGTTCTGGCAGGTTGAGATTGGGCACGGGGATCGAAGGAAGAAGGGGTTTAGGCTTGAGAGTGAGTTTGCGGGAGAGGTCGAAATCCGTGAGGGTGACGTGTCCGTTGTTTTGGATGAGAACATTTTCGGGTTTGAGGTCGCGGTATGCAATTCCCATGGAATGGAGGTGGTGGAGCGCGCAGAGGATTTCCGCTACATAGAAGCGGATGACGGTGGGGGAGAAGGCGCGGTCTGTTTGGCGGTAGCGGAGGACGTTGAGGTCGCCGCCGGGGCAGTAGGGTAGGGCCCACGCTAAGAACTGTGGGGACTCGAATGTTCCCATGAGGGAAGGGAGGAAGGGATGGGAGAGCGTTGAGAGGACTTGGATTTCCCAACGCGCGCGGCGCTCCGCGTCGAGCTTAGCGTGGACGCTCGTTTTGTCCACCACTTTCAAGGCGAAGGTGGAGTTGTTGGTGGTCTGGTGGACGAGGAAGACAGTCCCCATGGCACCTTTTCCTAGGACTTTGAGGGCTTTGAGGTTGTCCAGCTCCAGCTCCTGCTCCTGCAACATTGGAGGAGCTGTTCTCGCTGAATCCATTTAGCGGGAACGAGATGAAGACAGATTAATGGTTGAGGTTGTGAATTCAAGAATTGTGACCTTTCATTCTTATAGATATAAGCCTATTCTTTTTTTTATTCTTATGATGCGTTTAATCACACTCTTACTCCATTCAAATCTTATTCCTCTCACCAAACTCATTACGGGTCAACTTTACCCTCAGCACAGATACTATTCTATTTTTAACCTTACTTCTGCTTCTTTGTAAAACGGTTCTGTTCAACTTTTCTTTCCTCACATTCGTTGTCTCTTTGGTTGTTATGAGATGTATGTTCTTGATAAGAAAGTCAAGTACAATATCAAAGGATATATGTATATGTAAAATCAACAAAAAAACACAACATCAAATAACTGTTTTTTATTCAAACGTATTTTGATGATATATTCTAGAAGATAAACACTATTTTGTATTGCGGATTTCGTGCAGATGAGGTGAGCAAATCACTTCTATAATACTCAAGGGGACTTGCATTCTTTTAAAAATATTTAGGGTGGCATGGCATTTAAGTAACATAATTCAGACGCGTCTAAATTAATTTATTAGAATAATAACGTGATACGTATCAATTAGAACAATGACAATAATCATAATAACGATAATTATAAAAAATATAATTAAACCATAAAGAAAAATATATTATAGGTATTTCTTGACTTATCTATAAAGATGACTCTTGTTTGAATTTGGGTGAGGATATGGTAAAGAAAGAAGAAAAGAAAAAAAAATAAAAGTGAGATTGTTTGGATTGAAGTGACTTGAATGAATTTAAATAAGCGATGGGAATAGTTCGTAGAAAACTAGATTATGTAATTGAAAAAAAAAATTATAAAATTGTATTATATTAAATATTATATATATATATATATCTTTGGATATTTTTAAAAAATATGTTTAAATTCTAGTTGAACAGTGAATAATTATGTTAGAATAATTGGAAAAAAATAATTAGAAACATGTATTACAATATAAAATTATCTCTGTATATATTAAATTATAAATGAGGATGAAATTCAATTAATCATATAAATATAATTAATTTAAATAATTTTAAAAAGTTGTGATTATTAAATTTGATCTAAATGAAATTATAAAATTCAAACGCAATTAACATATGCATAAAAATATAATTTATTCATTTAACATTGAAAAAATGAAATACATTGAATCATCTACAACCATGATAAATAAAATGTAACATTACTCCAAATTATTCACAAGTTCTTCAATATCGTCTTCATGTTCTAAACCATAACAAAGGTCTTTTGAAGATGGTATTAAAACTTAGTTGGAAGTCTTACATGCCTTGTTAGAGTCTTTAAATACCATTCTAAATTTGGTTTAACATCTTACCATTTTGGGAAGCATTTGATTAATGTACTTCAAGATCGAAATATTCATCTCCACTTTTAGGGTGTTCTTTATCAGGACTATTTGGAAATTTGGCGAGATGATTTCAAACATATTATTGAAGAATTTTGTATGAATTGACTTAGGTCCGTATGCAAAATCAAATCAAAACTCATTTTTCAATTGAGTAAGTGGTGTATTCGTTTTACATTAAATGTATTGTCATTTTATATTAATCATATTGCCTTACATTGTTTAACACATGTAGACAAACAAGTAAGATGACATGACAACATAATAGTCACATAACCAAGTTAACAAAAAAAATTTAACTACAAGACTCTATTGAAAAATATAAATTTTTTAAATTCTCAATAGGTCCAAAGATTTAATAATGGCTCAATTAAAAATAATCAAATCTATAAAAGACTTGAAACTTCATTTTCCAATATAATTTATTAAAAAATATTTAGAAAAATAATTATATCAAATATAATAATTTAAAAAATACTAATTTGAAGAAATAATTATTTGTAAACTCATATATCTTAAGCAGTAATTATTTACAAAAATATTTGTTGACAAAATTAACATTTATAAATTTGTTTATGTAATTTTGGTTTAGAAATCATAGAAAAAAGGAATGATTTTTAAAAAAAAAAAAATAGTTGAAAGTGTTTATATAATTTAAATTATTGATTGTAAATAATAAATAGAATAATTAAAATATTTATAAATGTAATAATTATTTTGAACTTTGTTTCATATTGTTATTATCATAATTATTTTAATAGTTATGTGTATGATTAAAAAAAAAATCAAAATTGTATAAATAAAAATTTCAAAATTGACTTAGAATATTTTTAATATAGGATTTATGTTTACGCATTTTACATTACATTAACTTCATCTGTATTTTATTTATAAATAAATACCTATTAGTATTACACTTTTTAATTAAAAAATAAATAATCACTTCTCCAAATATTTTATTTTATTTAATTAAATTTTTTTAGTTTTTAATTTTTCAATTTCTTATTTTTCAAAATAATTACTTTTATAAATAATTATTTTTAAATTATAATATTTTTGAATAAATACTTCTTAATATAATTAGTTTTCTAAATTATTAATTTTTTAATATATTTATTTTTCTAAAATATTATTCCTCGATATAATATATTTCTAAACTTTTATCTTTAAAATATTTACTTTTCTAAATTTTATTCTAAAATATTTATTCTTTAAGATAATACTTTTATTTTAAAATTTGTTTTCTTTCATTTTCAAATAAAAACTTAGAAAAATTAAAACTCATTAACAATTTGGTTTTTGGGAACGTATTCTGAACTGGTATTTTGACAAAATTACACCTAATTTTGAACTGCTACAATACAATAAATCGTGCTATTTAGGTACTTCTTTGACACAGTATGTGGTTGGGGTAAGAAAAACGGGGTAAAAAAAACGAAAGTGTTTTATTTTGAAAAAAAAATATTGTTTCTTAACTTGAAACACTGAGAGGGAGGTAAGAAAGAAGACGAAGAAGAATTAAACTTATTAACTCATGAGTTTTACGGTTTGCACTATTAGCTCATAGATTATAAAAAAAATATTCAAAGACTCATTTTTAAGGATGTTTCTAATGGTTTGCACTTAATTAGTAGATTCCACTTTTTTATTTATTTATTTAAAGGCTTATGGATGTTCCTAATGTGATATGTTTTAGGGAGAAGATAATGTTTACCTTATAATTAAAATTTCTTAGGTTAAGAAAAACTTTAGTGCACCATAACTCTTTGATCATGTTCTTAAAATGTTAGTATGATTCATTTTCTCTTTTCTTTGCATCTGCATGTTGAAACCATATTACATTCTTTTTCTCTTGTATTTATGGAGTTTTTAATTTATTTTTATTATAAAGCTAATTCTCTAAGAACCGAATAAAAAACAGGGTTGACTAAATTAAGATATGGCAACTTAATTTTAGCTATTACGAAATCGTTAAGTGCAAGATAAGTGAAATGTAACTACTAATAGTTTTGGAAACGTGTGAAAAAGAGATTTTGTTTTTAACGATAATAGTACATAAATACACCAATAAGTTAAACAAAAACTAAGTGTTAGTGGATGGCATGATAGGGTGATTAATTTGTAGAAATGAAAGGAAGAAAAGGCACACGTGCAAGACAAAAGGAAAAAGACGCATAGAGCCAAACAAAAATGATAAACACGGATTGGTGTTACAATTATCACATGGGGGCTCCCCTAATCTAAGGGGAACGTGCATCCGATATCATTTCACTATTACTTCTTTCCTTATAATAAACAAAACAAACACCATTTATACATAATTCCATTTTCTTTCCTTCTCTCATTACCTTTCCAACCAATACACAAACTCCAAATTATTTTTAATTAATGATGAATCTTTAACTTTGTACTACCAGGTGGCCGAAAAGTCGACTAGACGACAAGAGAAAAAGCTAAACACGTAATTAAACATAAATAACCTAACTTAGGTGATAAACACGGTTAAGGCACAATTGGGCATTCGCTTGGATCCTAAAACAAAACTATAACAGCTAGAGTCCATCTAGAACCGTATAAATAGCAAGAGGGATACAATATCCAAGATAACTATTCACTCCCTACTCCTCTGGTACCTAATTTTTGAACTGACTTAATCGTCGGAGTGTCTTCCAGACACACCTCTCATCGTGTTCAGACCAAATAAGATCTTGTCGAGAGGAGCCCAACCGAGAGATAAGAAAGACGAGAAGATTACAACAAGAAGAAGTATTTTGCAGGTTCTAACTTTGTAAGAACAAATATATTTCTATTTCAGTATAATATATTCTAAAATGAAATTGAACATATTTAAGAACTGAATTAAGAAGTAGGGGATCTAACATTGTTTGCTGCAATCATGATAGGGTTTAGCTCGGGAGGTATATAGTTATAAAATACTATACATATAATTGCTTTTAAACGTTAATACAACAAAACGGAAACGGCTACGAATTCATTGTTTTGTCTTTATTTTCGCCGTTTTCACATTTTTTTTTATATTTTAAGTATATCTTGGAATATGCTAATGAGCTACTCAGCCATCACGCTGAGCTTCAAAATAAAATATTTTAGGATTGAATACTTGATAAATGAAGAAATTATTTTTTGCAGATAAAAACAAGTTTTACTTTGCAGAGCTAAAAGACAAGACTGTGAATGGAGTTTCACGTATTTGATATTTGATTAGTTAGAATTTACGTGACAACTGGTATTGCACTTTTCAAATTGGTGATCCTTATAGTATGAAAAGGCAGTGATTAACGTGGATTTTCCATGGCCATGGGTGGGTTCTGAATTAGAGATGCCTTGTCAAAAGTGTGGGCTTTATGCCAACATAGAAGATAAATTAAATTTAAGCAGTGGTTAAGTAAAAGAGAGATTAATATTTTGTAGACAAGTAGTGGAGAACATAATTATCATGCTTCCTTTGGCATATCAATTCACAAGCTTTTCATTTACAAACTTTCCTCTTCAATTTCTGGCTTTTCGATAGAAAGAAAAAAAAAAAACATCTAACTTGTCAAAGAATTCATTATCAACATGCAACTTTATTCGCATATATTACACAGATATGAAAAGAGAGTAAAAAAATTCAACAAAACATTTAATTATACTTTATTTCGATTTAACTTTAAATTCAAATATGATTTGGGTGAAGTTTGAACTTCACATAAGGAAAGGGTTGAAAACAAATAGATAAAGGTACTTTTCGTATTCTCTAATTGATGAGAAGAAAAGAGGAGAAAACCAACGTGAAAGGTATAAAACTACACATTTATCTTTCAATTTATGTCATAAAGTTTTACTCTTCAATAAAAAAAATAACTCATATATTACGTTGTGTTACCTTAACGTAAGATAATTAATTATATGATATAATAAAAACAAAATATTAAAATAATAATAATAAAATCATAAATGATTATAATAAAAAAATAATAACAAAAATAATAATAGTATTAACAATAGTAAAATTATAAAATAATAATAATATTCTTAATAATGCAATTATAAAATGATAAATAATAAGATTAAAAAAGTTATAAAGAATTTATAAAATACTAATATTATTAAAATTAAAAATATTGATAATTATGAAATAATAATAAAATTAAAAATAATGGTAATAATAATAATAAAATTATGATTTAATATTTAATTAAAATTAATTTATGATACTAAGGATAATTTAGTCCAGGAACTCATGTTATTTTTTTGTTTTTTTTCATTCTTTTAAATTGTAATTTAACTGTGTTTTTTCATTCTTATTTAAAATTTGTATGTAAATGTTTTACACACACACACACACACATATATATATATATATATATATATATATATATATATATATATATATATATATATATATATATATATATATATATATATATATGAAATGTTATAATTCAAGTTTGCGAAACTTTGCTTGACATAAATAATTTATCATCTTTTATTTTAAATTAATTTTAAACATAAGGAAAAAATAGTAATCTTCAAATTTAGTAATTTAAATTCTTTTTATCTATCATCACTTAGAAACTTTCAGAAGTTTCCTTCACTTCCCTTTCTCTTTTTCTTAATTCAACCAATCATAATTTTTTATCATTTCCATCTTTTTCTACCTCCTCAAATCCATTTCTGGATCAAATAAAAAGAATTATAGTCATTTTTAAATTTCAGTTAAAAAAGTAATATAAAAAATGTGAATTTTATATATAAATTAAAAAAATTATATAGTAATTTACATTTTATATAGTTCCAATTCAACTATCGTAAAATAGTAGAAACAGAAAGATGAAAAAGTTGTAACTTTGTAATATGAATACCTTAGGCTTTGCAGATATATAAAAGGTCACATTTTAAGATTTCATTTTGAAGGGGAGGATGATCTATAAAATCATATAATTATAAATCTCTTAAATTTAATTCATGAAATAAGAAAAAGAACTGATTGGTCTCTTGATCAGAAAATGAAAAAAAAAAAGGTTAAACCAAATATTGTTTAGAAAAGACAAAGATAAAAGATCTAAAATAAGAAAGAAAAAAAAATAGTTAGAGTGAAGATGCATTGTTGGGATTGTTGGAGAATGAGTAGCACACAGTGTTTGATGGAAACAAGTGAGAGGCATGTGTGGGTGTATTGTGGTCCGCGTTCCCCACGCCACTCCCTTTAAAACCACACTCAATGGTTATATATATATATATATATATATCATTGTGGGATCTTTGCATTTCTTGCTAATGGCTATCACGACAGGGATGGCCTCAACCATTAAATAAAATTACATAAAAGAATATACAGAAATATTTATAGCTTGTATTTAAAATAATTAATTAATCAAAACTAAATAAAAAACCAAACAATTACTAAGAAAGTAATTTGATAATTTGTTTTAGTTGTATGCTTTTAGTTATCATAGTGCAAAAAATATTTTTTATAATGGTTATTCTAATAACGATATAGATTAAACGATAAAAAAATTTGGTACTTTTGAAAAAATGTCATAATAAATTAATTTATTATGACCGCTATATATAAAATATTTAAATAAAACATTTTAGAACTATTTATAGAACAATAAAAAAGGATATAACTAATAATGACAGTCAATATAATAATTATCCTAATAAGTTATTTTTTTATAACAAATATTTTTAGAGTTATGATAAAATATTATGTATTACTTTTATAATTCTGCTACACGTAGTGCTTTTTTTATAAAAAAAAATAAATTCCTAACATTAGATATAATTTTTCCCTACCCAAAAAAAATCGTATCCTAACATGCGTGTATAATTGTTTATTGAGTTACTTAAATAATTTTTTTTATGGTTCTTACATTTTCACTTTAGCCGCTTTTATTACTGTCTTCAAAGATAAACAATAAATGAATTAATTAAACCAGTTTGGAAAATATATTACTTGTTAGGATTGATTAAACAAATAATGTCATGTCATCAACAATAAAACATATTAAGTGAAGTTTTTTAAAGTTAAACAACTACTCTAAAGTTGTTCTAAGGAATTAATTATATTTGTAACACCGTGAATTGGATCAATCAATATATACTGATAACTAAATAATAATTAGTATCTAACTAATTACTCACCCATTATACGTACTACCTAATATCCTTATATAAGTTTCTCAATATTTGATATTTGATATGTAGTAGTTGAAATCACGTGTAAATCTTGATGGATTGATGAATCTATTATTGTAATGCCTATAAATCTTGGATGTATCTCATGAAATCTTGATGTCGTATTGAATATTGATAATTAAGATGTTTATATGACAGAAAGTGCCTTGTATTATTACAAGGTATCATCATTTGATTGATAGATATAGCTTCTTGGCGTCCTAGCTACTTAGCCTAATTCATTAATTAAATACATTTTCGTTATCTTGATATCTTGAAGAATTAAATTAATTATAATTAATTAATTAATTACTTGACCTGATTCATATTAGAATTTGTTGATAGAATAAGTATAAGCAAGCCACCACATGATTTATTAGCAAATTAATACATCTTATTTATAATTATATATAAACTTTGTACAAGAATTATTTATGATATTTAAATTAAGAATTTTAAGCTAATTTTTTTTATCAACAATTAAAAAAATAATAAATAGAGTATTTAAAAGATACTCTAACACTATTACAAACAAACTATACTCAACCTTAGAAGATTTTACACAAAACCATCCATAAGGTGAACAAAAATGACAGTGCATCTAAACAAAGCATAATGCTACAAATGATAAAAGCAACATATTAAAACCTCCAAGCTCTACCTCCCATCCACTTCTCCCAATGTGTTGCTCTACACACAAGAAATTGGACAACGAACAACATTATCTTCCCATCACACTTTTGCAGCATTAAACTTGCATTGACTCATGAAATCATTTTTCATGCACTAAGTTCTAAATGTCAGGTTTTTCAACAACAATGTACTGTAATAGAAGTTGTTGATCTGCAACATGTTTTGCTCCAACTTCCACTTTGCAAGTTAAAACCACCTGCCTCCATCCTGACAAACCATCTAACAAACCGATTAAATATCAAGAGAAAATTATAAAATAATCAGTTTACTTATTTGTTCTTATTTTTTGTAAGGTTTGAATATACTTAATAGGATCCATATCAAGAAAGAACTCACAATTTTATTTCTGTTGATCCAAGATCAAACTTACAATTGTGTAAGAGAATTTTTTTATAAGATTTGACCTATCATTATTAAATATAATATTGATTTTTGCTTTCAAATTTTCTTCACAATTCCAATCTACATACATCTCCATGCACTACTTTCAAATTTGATTAATCTTAGAATTCTTAACTATCAAAAATGTTTTTAACATTGTTGTGTTGTATAATTTGTTAAATCCATTTATATCATAGGTTCCATATCACCTAAGTCAATTCACATATTAAAAATAGATGACTAACAAATTCATCCTTTTGTCCACACATTACACATAACATGTAGTCAAATTACTCTTTTGGGGTATAAGTTATCTTTTGTTGCTACTTTGTTTTTTAATAACTTCCATGCAAATATATGAAGAGATGAAAGTGCTTTAAATTTTCAAAAAATTTCATTAAAAATCTCTCTTTGACTTAAAATGTTCAAAGTTATATACTAACTTTATTGTGTAAACATGCATCTCATTTCCCTTCCATTACCACTCATCTCCCAATCTTTATTCAATTGTAACAATCTATTAACTTGAATTATTTTCTATTCGAATTGTCTACTTACACTACAAGAAATCATGAAATAGAAACTAGTTTTAAAGACAAAAATAATTAATTTCTATAGTGACTAAATTAGATACCATTTTAGAGACTAAATAAAATTATGGTTTCTAAATTAGTTTCTATTATTGTTAAATAGTTTATAAATTTGTATCTAATTAGCTATTAAGGTTTTAACTACCAATTACTTAGATTTTAAATTTGGTAGCAAAAACTTTAGTAGTTAATTAGATACCAATTTGGAACCAATTTAACAATAATAGAAACTAATTTGGAAACCAATTTTTTTTTAGTATTTAAAATGGTATCTAATTTAGTTAATATAGTAACTAATTATTTTGTATTTCTAAAATTAGTTTCTATTTAATAATTTTCTTGCAGTGTTTTACCTTCAATACACCTCACCCAACTGTTATTTATTTAACTTCTTATTTCACATAACTTTGCTTCTTTGAGCTAATGAAGTGCCTTTAAATTTAATTCTCATTAACTAACTACATAGACTAGCGATACACAAATTGCAAATATTGAAGAATCCTAATAACATTATGCATATAGTAACTATTCGCAAACGATAAACTAATTTTCTAAACTCACCATAATTTTTTGGACTTTCTATTTAATGAAAGCTCTAAAGCATGTGGCTTTTGGCTTGTTTATTAGAAAGCTAACCAAGTTGTCATGTGAATTGTAGGGCAATTGTGGGAGCTTAGTCTCACTTGCAATTAACAAAAAATACTATTTAATTATTGGTTAAAAGTTGAAAGCTAAAGAATACCACAATCAACACATAAAGCAAACCAAAAAGAAAATAGAAATGTATGTATGCGTGATATAATAAAAATGGCTATATAAGACTTAGGTGCTACAAGTATGCAACCTAAGGAAGAGGTCCTTGGAAAAGAACCCCACAACTAAAACCCCATATAATACAACTTTAGGTTACATGAGAGATCTTATACTATTTTATTTTTGGTGTATCTTTTGAGCTCATATATATGTTGGAGACACAATAGCCCCACTCCAAATTTTGAAACATAACTTTACATTAACTTTGAAGTTTCACCATATGCTTTCCTGTCGGTCATCATTTGCAGGGAGAAAATATAAGCTTCCACCTAAGCTCAAGTAAAGAGAAGAAAAAGAAACAAAGATATAAAAATGTACTGGTAGTAATTATATTCCTCCACCCATGTCAAAGTTTGGAACATCTCTGTACTTTAAAGAGAAAAGCTCTTTATACTTTCTTGATGCCATTGTCGGCCATGATCCAACCACTTAAAAGAAAATCCTTTAGAAAATTAATTCTTTAGGGATGTATTAATATGGGAAGTGCCATTTAAATTAAATGTACATTATATGGTTAGTACAAAAGATTAAATATGTTTTTTATTTTTATTTTTTTTACGTATCAAACCAGTTTTCATATTCTGATTGGTGTCTTGTTTCTCTTGATTATCTTGTTTCGCTTTAACTATTGTGTGGTTGTGGTTTTTAACTGGTTAGTTTTAAATTGTTGGTAGGAAGATGTGTGATGCAATGATGTATCCATTTTTTTATACGGGTTGAATCACTCCTGAAGTGATTCTTGTGTATATATTATTTATTGTTAATAAAAAAATAACATTTACTTTATCGATTTTTTTATTAGCAAACACGTTACCGATACATTATCATGAAATATTTTAATATCTTAGTGTACATTAGAAATTTATCTGTATTTGTCATTAAAAAAACTGATAAATATTTATTTTAATAATTTTCTCATTACAAATATTTAGAAGATTTAAAATTTGGATTAAAAACGAAAATTATTTTCACTTTGAAAGTAAAGGATAGAAAACAGGTTTAATACTTAAAAATTATGTTGGGTCTAGCTACTTAGGTGGAAGAATGAAAAATATCATTTTACTATTCATTAAATGTGGATATTATATGTATCGAACAACATAATGTTTATTAGTTTCACCTACTTTTCTACTGATGGAACTAGCTAAGCTCATCTCAACTCAGAATTTTTGAAATAAATAATTGAGCTAATGCTTATGCTTTTGATCTGCGTACGCACCAATTCATACACGTCTATCCGAAATATATGGGACAAACATTCATGCATGTGTAGTCAGTCATCCACATTCAATGGTCTTAATTTAGTGATGATCATATATTATATATTTAATAAGATATTAAGAAGGAAAATTTGATTTCTTACTTCACCCTGTCCAAGCAGATAAAAAGCAGAACTCATTAAGGTGAAGTGAGGATTACATTAGCAGTGTAGCCTGATATGGTGACTTATAAAAACAATTTTATACAATAAATCTCTACCATACTTTTCTGCAATGAAGAAAAGAAAGAGAAGAAGATTATAAGAAATTGCTATATATGAATAATATATACTATGAGTGGTGAGTTAGCATCATCATATATTAATTATATAATTATTACTTGTGTTATTCTGATATTTTTGTAAGGCTTGCACACGATTGTTATCATTGAAGCTTAACTGCATTTAAGTTTTTATACTTTTTTTTTCTTTCATAAAGGTAGTCCCTAGGTTTTCATCACAACCAATTATGACCTTTGGATAAATTCTGTAGCAGGACCATTTAGTGGGTCTAATTCTCTATCATTTGTCAGAAAAAGAAAAGGGTGCAGAACTGAGTTATTTTAGAATCATGTTGATGATATGCATTTTCATGGATGATATATGGTTGCATCCACCTGGAAGCCTCACCTGCATTTCATCATGGAGAAGATACAAAAGCAATGTTCTCTTTTTACATTGTCATATAGCACAGCCGCAAATTGTTCAAGTTTTCATTTTGCATTTCATGTCTTCATCTTTCTTTTATATATTCTTCTGTACAGTATCATTTTTTTATCAGCATAGTATCATTACATAGTGGTTGAGGAGATAAACTGCAGGGGGCATAATGAGGCCAGCTACATCTATATCATATACATGTAATATATATATATATATATATATATATATATATATATATATATATAT
>Ga0123342_1002790_pt1 | contig 28749 bp, 15 predicted proteins | sample Turbeawhitnodule_FD_89960 | JGI IMG/M metagenome (GOLD analysis project Ga0123342, IMG submission 89960) | Root nodule microbial communities of legume samples collected from Mexico - Turtle bean Mexico white nodule | ecosystem: Host-associated > Plants > Roots > Nodule | place: Mexico: Nepantla... | reverse complement strand
GGTTGTTTCGACAAAACAACAAGTTGTTTTTCACTTAGTTTGAAAAACACTTTTCAATTAAAAGGTTTGAGAATGCTTAAGCTTTGGATTCAATCAAGAGTGGATTTAACACATATAATCTACTCCAAATCCTATCTAAAGACAGCTCAGCAACAACAAGCACATCCAGCCTTTCATCAACCTCCAAAGGGTTTGGATTCTTCAAAGCTTGAGCACACTTGATTCAACAGGTCTCGGTTCCCTCTTTACTGGAATGGCCAGCCTCATGACTTTGGGGTGGCCTGGAGATGATGTGTCGCTCGGTTGTCTTGGTTCAGTTGGGGATCCAAGAGAGAGAACACCATACCGTGGAGATATCTCGATTGGAGCACTAACTGGCCCAAGCATTGGGTCATCTAAAGCAGTCTTTGGGTGCTAACACCGATCTCTCGGAGAAGATAGCTCGGGAGGCGGCCGAGAAGGAGCTTGCTCAGCAGAAGGTTGTTGAGGCTGGTCTTTGTTTGGCGGCGGTGAAGATCGAGTTGGCGAGGGTGGTGGCTGAGAACACCCAACTGAAGAAGATGGTTGAGGAGAGAGATGAAAAGCTCTCGTCCTCGGCCACTGAGTTGGCCACCCTCGAGGCTGCAAAGGACGAGGTCGAAGCCGAGCTTGACCGCAAGTTCGAGGAGACCGAGGAGTTGTTGAAGCAGAGCCTCCTTCGTGCTGTGTGACAAGCCCACGTTTTGTTTAGAGGACCGTCGGCCTCTGGTGCCTTTGACCTCGACCACGAGGTGTATCAGGGTCGGCTGATGCCCAGTGCTGAGGCGAGGGCTTTGGCGGCGCAGGAGGTTGGGCCGACCGAAGGTGGAAAGGGCGAAGGTCGTGAAAACAACCAGGATTAGATTTGCCTTCGGCTGGGCTGTGGCCTTTCTGTTTTGTCATTTCTCTTTCCTCCGAGGTCGGGGTGTGGCCTCCCTTTTTTGTTATCTTCAATGTATCGCCCTTTTATTTCTTTATTATGCTTTCGGTCTTTTTGGATTCTAAGACAAATTCTCACAAGTTAAAAGTGTCAGCCTTTATTTGCATGGCGGTCGGCCTTTAATGCATAACTTAAAATTGAACAAGTTGAATGGCGGTCGGCCATTAATGTGATTGCTTAATCGAACAAAGTGAATGGGCGGTCAACCATTAATGTGATTGCTTAATCGGACAAATTGAATGGGCGGTCGACCATTAATGTGATTGCTTAATCGAACAAATTGAATGGGCGATCGACCATTAATGTGATTGCTTCATTGAATAAATTGAATAGGGTTTAGGGTTTAGGGTTTAGGGTTTAGGGTTTAGGGTGATGTGATTGCTTAATCGAACAAATTGAATGGGTGGTCGACCATTGGTGTGATTGCTTAATCGAACAAATTGAACGGGCGGTCGGCCATTAATGTGCGTCCATAGATTGATTTTAGGCTTACTTGTGCCAAGTTATCAGGTTAACTTGGGTGTGTTGATCAGTCTCGGCAGGGTATGCCAGTTAAGACTTCGTCCAGACCGAGCCGAGTGAGAGGTGTTGGCAGGGTATGCCGGTTAAGGCTTCATCCAGACCAAACCTAGTTGATCGGTCTCGGCATGGTATGCTGGTTAAGGCTACATCCAAACCAAGCTGAGTTAGAGGTGTTGGCAGGGTATGCCGGTTAAGGCTTCATCCAGATCAAACCTAGTTGATCGGTCTCGACAGGGTATGCCGGTTAAGGCTACATCCAGATCGAACCGAGGAGTTGTAGGAGAATGATACTAGTACTTTGAGAAAAATGCCTCGTCAAAACCTCCCAGGTAGAGCGAGAAAAGAGTGCGTGACTTTATTTTTTCAGCTGTAATAAAATTTAAGGTGTGTGGCATTCCACGTCCTTGGTACAATTTTTTCCAAGAGCCATTATAAGGATAAGCTCCCCACTTTGCGACTTCTCGGACTCGGAAAGACCCCTCCCAGTTAGACGAGAACTTCCCGTCGTTTTTTCTCGCATCGCTGCGCATCCTTCAGACGAGATCTCCCTTTTGGAAGCTCCTCGGTTAGACTTTTGTGTTGTACTGTCTTGAAGCCCGAAGCTTGCACGCGGTCTCCCGTATCTTGCTCTTGTTGCGAAGCTCACTTACAAAATTGAGGTTGACCGCTAGGCTTTCCTCATTTAGGGTGAGGTTGAACACTTGCCTTCGTATAGTGGGCTCACCCACTTCGATCGGGATCATCACCTCGGTCCCGTACGTCAGGCTATATGGCGTTTCCTTGGTGGTTGTCTGGGGGGTGCACCTGTATGCCCAGAGTACTTCTATCAGCTCTTCGATCCTTCGACCTTTTGCCTTGCCTAGGCGTTTCTTCAGCTCATTTAGTATGACCTTGTTTGCAGCCTCGGCCTGTCCATTGGTTTGTGGGTACTCGACTGAGGCTGTGATTGACTTGATACTGAGGTCTTCGTAGAAGGACTAAAGTCCCCAGTCAATGAATTGTCGGCCATTATCAGTTATAATTGTATTCAGAATGCCGATTCGACACACGATGCTTCTCTAGACAAAATTCTGAACGTTTTTTGTCGAGATGGATGCAAGTGGCTCGAACTCGATCCACTTCGTAAAGTAGTCGAATCCAACTAAGAGGAACTTGGTTTGCCCTTTTCTTGGTGCGAAAGGATTGATGATGTCCATCCCCTAGATGTCAAACGACCATGGGAGATGAGGTTGTGCAGCTCTTCCGGCTTAGTATGGTGGAGGGGGTCGAACTCCTAACACTTTGAACATTTTTTCACGTACTCGGCACAGTCCCCCTGGACGGTTAGCCAGTAGTAGCCTTCTTTCAATACTTTAGAGGTCATCGTCCGTGCCCCTGAGTGGTTTCCGCAGACTCCTTCATGGATCTCGGTTAGGACATACTTGACCTGCTTATTGGTGATACACTTCAGCAAGGGGGCCGAGTAGCCTCTTCGGTATAAATCATCGTTTATCATGGTGTACTGGGTACAATGTTGCTTCATCGTTTTTTCTTGTTTTGGCTTGCATGTGCCATCCTCTAGGTACTGGATGATAGGTGTCATCCAGTTATCAGTTTCGGCCTCGGCTATTGCAAGATATTCGGTCTCGGACACACTGGGTGCCTCAGCCATATATGTATGACTGAACTCTGGTGGCTCTTCTTCTTGGTGACCGACTGCCTAGACAAGGCGTCAACCCTTTTGTTTTCCTCCCTTGGTATGTGCTTCAATGTGCTTTGTTGAACCGGGAGATGTTATTTCGGGCAGCATGGTAGTAACGTTGTAGTAAAGTCTCCTTCACCTCGAACTCTCCCTTGACCTGGACGACCATAACCTGGGAGTCTCTTTTGCACACGACCTCGCGTGCTCCCATGTCGTAGGCTAGGTTTAGCCCAAAGAGCAAGGCTTCGTACTCGGTCTGGTTGTTGGTCGCCTTAAATCCAAACTGGAGTGCTTGCTTCAGGAGGAGGTCGCTCGGTCCTTCCAAGACGACTCCTGCTCCACAAACTGTTTTGTTGGATGAGCCATCCACATAGAGTGTCCACCCGACCAACAGGGTGGGTAGTGGTGTTAGCTCGGCCGAAAAGTCAGCCAGGCACTGGGACTTGATAGCCCCCTGTGGTTGATAACGAATGTCGAACTCGGACAACTCGACCGAACATCCTATCATCCTCCCTGTAAGGTCCGGTTTAGACAAAATTTTAAAGATTGGGTAGTTGGTCCTTACAGTGATTGAATGATTTTGGAAATAGGGGCACATTCGCCTTGCCGTGAGGACCAGGGCGAGCGCCACCTTCTCGATCATCTGATATCTCGTCTCGACCGCGTGGAGCATCCGGCTGACGAAGTATATTGGTCATTCCTTGCCCTCGACCTCCTGCACTAATGAAACGCTGATTGCCTCTTCCGAAACTGCCAGGTAGACCAGGATGGGTTGATCGGGTCTCGATTTCTGTATGAATGATGGAGATGTTAGGAAATCCTTCAGCTGCTTGAAGATTTCCTTGCATCTATCGTCCCAGCTCAACTTGAAGGCTTTCCGAAGTAGCTGGATCATCGGTCTCGTCCTCTCGGCCAGTCAGGAGACCAATCTGGAGAGGGTTGTTAGGCGCCCTAGGAGTTGTTGCACCTCCTTGATGTTTTTCAGACTTCTCATGCCGACTATGGCTTGGCATTTGTCGGGGTTGGCCTTTATCCCTCTATGGTTGAGCATGAAGCCCAAGAACTTCCCTCCCTCAACTCCGAATGTACACTTCTCGGGGTTGAGCTTCATGTTGGCCCCTATGAGGGCCTTGAACATATCCTGGAGGTCCTCCACGTGTTGGTCGAAAGAGTCGGACTTCACCACTATGTTGTCCACGTAGACCTCTACACATCGGCCGATCAGCCCTTTGAAGATCTTGTTCATGAGGTGCTAGTAGGTTGCCCATGCGTTCTTGAGGTCGAACGACATGACCTCATAGTAGTAGTTGGTGTCGACCGTCATGAACGTCTTCTCCTTGTCTTTGGGGTGCATACTTATCTGGTTATAGCCAGAATAAGCATTCAGGAAGCTCAAGATTTTATGGCCAGCTGCCCCGTCCACCAGGCGGTCGATGTTGGGTAGGGGGTAGGAGTCTTTCGGACATGCGTTGTTGAGGTTTTTGTAGTCGACGCACATCCTCCAGTTGTCGTTCGGTTTGGTGACCATGATGACATTGGTCAGCCAAGTCGTGTATCGGGCCTCCCGTATGAACCCGGTCGACAGAAGCTTCTCGGCCTCTGCCTTCACTGTTAGGCGTTTTTCATCGCCGTAATCTCTCTTCTTCTGGGAGATCGGTCGGGCTTCTTTAAATACTGACAGTTTATGCGTGATGATGTTCGGGCTTACTCCCGGCATATCGGACGATGTCCATGCAAACAAATCTACGTTCTTCTTTAGCGCAGCGTGCATTATCTCGGCCTCGACCGCTGCCATGGTCATCCCCACGGTAGTATTGTGTTCTTCATCCATCAGCAATACTCGCCTCAGCTGTTCCTGCGCTTCCAGTTGATAAGTGTATAATTTCAGTAATATTTCATATTAAAATATAGACACTTATGAGGATTTATTGTTAATTTACATATAAAATAATCCCTAATTTATGAATTTATACCTTTTTACATTTTTTATGATATTTATTTGAATAAGAGTATTTTATTCCCAAATTTGGTGTTAATTGCATATTTTTAGGGACGATTGAAGATTTGGAGTAAAGGAGAATAATTTGAGCTAAAAAGAGAAAGTTGAAAGGTCCCAGAATGGAAAAAGAAGCAAAGAAAGATTGTGTCTTTTTTATGTTTTATCACTTAGCCCATTAGCGCGACATAACAAGCCACCTAACCCTAGAAAAGTAGGATAAATAGGGGGCTAGAGGTTCAACCCTAGGGTGCCAGATTGAGAGGAAAACACCATAGAGTGAATTGTAACCCAATTGGGAGAATGGAAGGTGCTAGAAGTATGTGTGACTAATTCTACCCTTTGGGATTGGGAGTAATCTGCTCGAACTCTTATGTATTGAGGTGATATTTTATATATTAATATTCAGTTCTTGATTGATTATTGGTATTGTTGTTTTACTTTTAACTTTTCGTGACAAATTGAGAATCCTAAATCTGATCGGGAGGTATTTTTAGGGTTTTAACCTAAACACCAATACTTAACATATTTGAGTGCTAGGAATAGACTTGAAATGTTAATTGCTATTAAACGTCTGAGCTTCGTTCTAAGTTGTTCTTATAATTATGCGAGGAATCAATAGTTAGGGGACATTCTTAAGGATTTTATATGCGAGGAATCAATATAAATGATTTTTATACAGGCATCAATTTCAATCAAAGAACTTAATATTGACATGCTAATCAAAATACATGAGAGTGAGAAAGATGAAACCTAATCCCTATTTTTCCAATTGAAGCAACTAATTCTTTGTTTGTATTCTTATTGATCAGTGCCAACATAACACAATTAATTCAAAACTCTTTTTATTGTTCTATTTTTATATTTAGCGAGTTTTGTACTCGATAATTCACTGTTCCTTGTGGGATCGATATCCGTCCTTAGGGACAATTATTACTTCTGAAAACGCAGTGCACTTGCCGTAGAAAGTCATCACCAGTTTGTCCTCGATCGCCCGAGGGTCTAGGTCTACCAACACGACGGTTGGCTCAACTGACATCGATCGGACCATAAAAACTACCGGTTTTGTTCTCCTCTATAAAAATCATGATATTCTTGATTGAATACCATAAAATTTATTTTAATATTTAAAATCTCAATTAAACTCTACAATATGTTTTTAATAAAGGAAGAATTTAAAAATATTTTTAAATCTCAATTGAATGCACTCTTTAGTTTTTTGTTTTTTTAACATTTTTACGTAGTAAAATGAACATCAGTTTCATAAGTAATTAATGTCTATAAGAAATAATCCATATAAAATATTCTCTTATAGTAATGGCATTATACTAATTTGTTTCAAGTTAGATAGTTTGTTCCATATAAGCATATACTTGACATTAACTATTTATTTTCTTACAAATGAAATCATTTTATATAAGTACGAATAATTTAAGTATATTATGTTAGATCTTGCTGGTCAAGTATATTATGTTATGGTTAACTCAGTTGAGAGTTTAATCCATGAAAATCAATAATAAAAGGAAAAAAATACTTATGAAAATCAAAAGTATAAATAATACTCTTTATCTCATGATTAAGGTTAGTTGGAAGTTGTTTGATCTAATTGTCACAATAAATTAATTACAGTGGAATACTTCAAATGTTACTTGAATAAGAGCCAGATATCACGCAATTCAAACTAATGAGTATTACAATAACAAAATTATTAAATGAAAATTAATTTTATAAATAAAAAATAATTAATTATTATATTGATTAAATTAGATATTATTTTAAAGATTAAAAATATTATTTGTATTTAAAGTAATTTTTATTATTAATAAAAAAATTAAATTAATTTATAAATTATATCTAATTAGCTATCAAATACTTTAGATTTTTAAAATTAGTAGCTAAAACATTAATATAGCTAATTAAATATGAATTTAAAACTAGTTTATAAATTTAGATACTAATTTAGATCTTAATAATTTTTTAGTATATAAAATAATATCTAATTTATTCAATATAATAATTAATTATTTTTTATATATAAAATTGATTTTTATTTAATAATTTTTTAGTAATATATAAACATGTTTATATGTTGTTTTATTATTAAACTAGATCATTCTATTTGGTTAACCCTCTAGCAAACATTGTTTTAGTAAAGTGATTTATTCCTTTAGAATGATCATCCTGGTCTAAAAAAGTTATTTGTTTCCAAAATTATTTTAAAAAAGTTTTTAAGTTCTATTCAACTTCATTACATAGCTAGCATACTATTTCATATTAAATAATAAAATAAATCACAAAAAGTTACTTTGCAAATTTAAAAAGTTAGCTGGTTATTTTGTTTCTCATTGTTAATATAAGTTGGAATAAAATTATAAGGATTACAATTGTCGAACTTTTTAATATATGAAAAAAATCAAATTATTAAAATTATTCGCATCTTAGACTATAAAACTAAAATTGGACTTAAGCAGGGAATCAAACTTCATTGACAAGAACAAAGAATTGTATTCGCCAATTGTCTTCCAAAAAGAATTGAAACTTCAGCAACTTGGTGTGGAGTGTGCAAGGTCACTTTTAAAGTGTGAGACATTACTAGAAGGACCTTGCATTCTCCAACCCATGTTTTTAAACCTATTTCCATATAAATTAAAATTTCGATTTTATCCTTTTGAAATTTGTATTTCAGAAATATTTTATAATCTAAAAAATATATTCTAAATACACATAAATATATGATTCAGAATGTATTAATATATTTGAAAAAATATTTCAAATTTCAAAAAAACATATAAAATTGTATAATTCAGAATGTATTAATATATTTTGGATAGTATATTTTATATAAAAATACATATCAAAATATGTAATTCAAAATATAATTTTTTAGAGATAATTTTGTCATTTCTCTCTCATGAGGGTGCAAATTTAAAAACATGGAGGATGAAAAATGCAACAACCCTGTTAGGTGCACCCAACTACTAATGCGAGATGATAAAAAATGTCTTTTACAGTTTTTTGAAATTTTTTTCTGAAATATGTTTCTGGAATTTGTTTTATGATTTTTTTTAGAAAATATTTTTTATATTCCAGAATTACTTTTCCATAATGGAATTTTGGTTTTCCAATTCTATTCAACAATTTCATTTTTGGAACATAAAAACTATTATAGTTTTTTTTTCTAGAATATATTTTTTAAATACGAATTTTAAATTTCAGAAGGAGCATAATTTTAAAATTTCAAAAGTTGATTTGATGTCTAAAATCATTGAGTGCGAGGACCAGAAAATGACTAATTCTCACCCCATAAATTATTTTTCATTTTGGAATTGAAAATCCAAAATAAATAAATAAATACATTCTAGAAAAAGAAAATTTAAAATAGATTTTTATGTTTTAGAAATAAAATTTCAAAAATAGAATTAGAAACTCATTTCAAAAAAGTAATTCCGAGATACAAAGAATATATTATGGAAAATAAAATCTGTAAACGTATTCTAAACAAGAAATTCTGAAATTCATAGAAGTATTCCAGAAATATATTTCAGAAAAAAGATTATGAAATGTATTTTGATCAGATTCCCTCTTATTTAAGAACATTTTTATCATTTCACACAAACTTGATGGTAACAAAATCGGACCAATAATGAGGCTTTTAGAGGACTTGAGACTAATAAGGATGGAAAAAAGAAAAAAGAGTTCTTGTGTGCGGTGTCTAAGTATCAAATTTCGAAGGAAAAAAAAAATAGAACAATCACAAATTCATTTTACCTTTAGAATTTTGACAGAATAACTTGTTGTGATTCTTGTGTCTTTGGTAAGGGAAAAGTAAATGGAGGATAATAACTTAATTAAAAAAAATTAAGTATAATTATTTATGGGTATGCAAACATTTTTATATTCATATTTAAAAATAATTTGTTATAGTACTTAGGTATACTATTGTAATTTTTTATTGCTATACATATATAATTTTAAATTTTTTAGGGCTTACCATCTAAACTCGTACGGACTAAAAAAATTATAAAAATGAAACAAATGATTGTTGGGTATAGAAAAGAAAAAGAAAATATTATTAGTTCCTTTGCAATTTTAATATAATAGTCTCTTTATATTTTATTTCCTTTGCATTTGCAAAAACACTTAATGGAGAACGGAAAATAATAAAATAAAATTTTCAATATGATAAAAATAAATTTTACATAACATAAACTTAACTTTTTTTGAAAAAACTAATGCCAAAATATTTTTATAAATTAATTCATATACAAACTAATTTTAACCTGTAAAAAAAGTTTGTTTTAATTTATTTTCTTTTTCTACAAATACTTTTGAAAGTTTTCCATCGAATATACAAACTAATTTTAACCTGTAAAAAAAGTTTGTTTTAATTTATTTTCTTTTTCTACAAATACTTTTGAAAGTTTTCCATCGAATATACAGTGAGAAACACTAATAACATATAGTTTTTCAAAATACAGCCTCTCATTGCAGAAGCTTGATGAAAATAATATATATATATATATATATATATATATATATCTTAAAGATGAAAAAGTTTGGAAACAACCCACTGAAAGTAGAAGGCATATAGCAAGCATGAACAATTAAAATGATAATTGGTAACCAAACAAATTGGATCAGAAATATCAGTATATTTTTTTTATCAGAAGTCAGGCTTATCCCTTCTCAGTGAAGGCCTGGTCACTGTAGGAAGGAGCTCTCTGATTTCCTTAGCATGGGCATCCATACCTTTAAAAGAATAAGCTTTAATCATGGTTCTATAAGTAATGATATCAGGTTTACAACCACTCTGTTTCATCATCTCAGGCACCCCTTTCATCTCAGCCAAACACCCTAACCTCCCATAAGCATCCACCAAGCAATTAAAGAATACGGTGTCCAGTAATACATCTGAATTCTCAACAAATCGCATGACACCACCAATTTTTTCAGGCTTACCTGCATGTGCATAAGCCCTCACAAGTGAGCATAGTGTAACACAACTAGGTTTTATTCTCTCTGACCGCATTAGTCTAAACAAGTACTCCATCTGTTTGAGATCCCCAGCCTTCCCAAAAGCGTCAATCACAATATTGAAGGTCACAATTGTCCAAGAGTAATGGTATCTCTGCATGTATTCCATCACAGCACTCATTTTCTTGTATTCCTCAGCCTTGCCATAGGAATCCAAGAGAATGTTGAAGGTCTGAACATTAGGTTGGATGCCAGCAGTTTGGAACTTCTCATAACACTTCTCCATTGTTTCAATTTGTCCAATGTTGCCGAATGCCCTTAGTGTTGAATTCATGGTCCATGCATCGGGTTGGCAATCCCGGTCAGCGAGCATTTCCACAAGTATAGATTCCATTTCTGAAAACCTTTCAGGAAAAAGGATAACTATATTACAGATATGCAAATATGATACTAAATCATGCTACAGCTGGTTGCTGAAAGAATAAAATACAAGCTTAACAACTAAATCAAAATGGAACAACTTGAATAATTCAATTTTACTTGGAAGGGAAGAGGCAGGGGGGATCCAGGAATGGATGATGGTGCATCAGTGCCTAACATAAATACATCGTGAAAGAGCTCAGTTACGGCAATCATAAGGCTAAGTCTGCCAATAAACTAACTACCTTTACTTCAAAAAGATTGAATCTCCGTTCTCTCAATTGCTTTTTCTTGTATTTAAATTCTAGAGTATGACGTAAAAGTAGGGTAGTCAATTTAATTACTTTTCCAATTTCTGTTAGCAACCAGATTGTAGATGTATTACTATCAGAAGGTAAAGAGAGACAGGTAAAAACTTACTTTCTTGCCTTCCCATAAGCATCAATAAGAGTATTGTAGGTAACTGTGTTGGGTTTGATTCCATGATTGGCCATGTCAGATAAAAGACCCTGAACTTTGTCAAAGGCAAAAACCTGTAAGCAAGATTTTATGAGGATTGAATAAGTTTGTACATCTGGCTGACAACCAGGGGTATTCTTCATTTCCTCAAGAAGAGTGAAAGCTTTGTCCAAGAGACCACTCCTACTGTAGGCAGACAACAATGCAGTGTACGATTCACAGTCCAAAACACAACCCTCATCAACCATCGCTAGAAAGAGCCCATGAGCTTTCTCAGGTTGCTTACATTTTCCAAGCATGACTATTAACTTAATGTATATACCAGTGTTAGGGCTGTACCAGATTTGTTCACGCAGTAGTTCAAAAACCTGAAACCATGAGAGTATGCTTTAATATTATTATGAAGTCTTCCTATAGAAAGATAGTTCCACCAGAGTGTGATAGAGTTAAGTGCAAAGCATTTCAACCATAGTTTTAAAATTCATGTTCGTAAGTATGAAATCCTTGAACAGCAATTCTGTAAGTAAGATTTCCACCATCAATTTAACTCTTCCTTATGCTGCTACATTTTTCAACTTATCTTCTAGATCCCAACGCAAATATGTTCCCCTGTATATTTACTTTCTTCCTTCAACATTTCATATTTCCTGAACAGGACCCAAATATGTATTGGCACTTACTCAATTGCTGCCCTATATATATAGGTAGAGGATTAAAATAAAATATATAAAAGGAGGCACAGAGAGAGAGACAGCAAGAGACTAACATACTCTTCAGCTAGCTGATAAATAAATGACACGGACGATGAGAGGAAACAAATAGGAGGTTATAAATTTGCTAGGAGTATGCCAATGAACACATTTACATGTTCTACTAGACATTGAAAATAATCCCGATCCTCTATACATTAAGTTACTAGATTAATAAATGAGTTTTTTCAATAAATATGTTTAACTCCATTTACACCTATCCAATGTACTACTTGTCCAAAAAGCTACCCAACATTCAATTAAGCAAAAAGTTGTTATGGCCAAAGCTCTCTGCACGGGTTGTTTTTATCTTCAGAGTCTTAAACAAGAGATAAACACTGCATGTGGTAGGTATTTTTTCCTGCCCCAGTGTTTTTACAGAACTTTCCACTGCTGCATTTGATGGTGGGCCAATTCTAATTTAGCAGAGAAACAAGGGAAGCAGAGGCAGAAATGGTGGGTATGAGATTGCGGGGAAAAGTCTGCTAAAGTTCAGTCTAACAGAATTCACACGAGCAACTAGAAGATTGGAGAAAGGAGGCAGGTAACCATGGGGAATAGGTAGATTATGTGGGAAGCTAGATGCACCATTAAATCTATGATGGAAACTCACCAAGGATTAGTCCTTGGGTGTAGAGCACATTGACTTTGTGACCGAAACTCATCGAGGTTTAGTCCTAAGGAAGGAGTAGCACTCTGCCGTTTGCCTTATTTTCCATGTTCATCTGCCATGTTTTGTTCTTTTAATTGCTGTATTTAGAGCATAACTCTATACTTTTTTCCTACATTTAAGTTGTTTGACAAACAGATATCTTGTTTCATCCATCAAAGTTATACTTTCTTATGAACCAGTCTCAGTTGTTTTCCTCTTCACATCCATTTATTGAACTACTTACTCAAAAAGTTACCAAAATTTAATTATAATTAAACCAAAGATTATCATGGTCAAAATTTCTCATCCTTTTCTTTTTTATTCTAACCAAATTCCAACCTCATATTACCACAGCCACAACATAATCCATTTAAATGGAAATCTAGTCAACTCCAAAACTTACAAGCATGGAGTCCTACGATAACAAAGAAACAACTGAGAGTAACAATTTATACTAAGAATAATTACAAACCCATCTATCTGTTTCACCAACTCTCGGTTAACCTTCAACTCTCATCTCATTTCTACCAAAGATAATCACCTAGTGTAAAATATAAAAAATAATAGGTTTGTGTTCTCTTCCCTGAGTCGTCACACAATCCAACACTACGTATTTGTTTATTTACTGTTTTCGAAAAACAAGTTATCTATTTTCTAAAATTATAAGTGTTTCAGTTAAACAGAGCACAAATCATGGAAAGATTAGAACATTGGAGAAAATACGATGGATGGAGCTAGTCAAGAGGGGCATACTGGACATGTTATTATTAAAATGCAATTTATCACCTACATTATACATACATGTATCATCTTATTATTAAAATACAAATTAATTCATATATGCAGGAAGTAAATTGCACTTTAAATTTAAAAGATAACATTAAAAAATGGATAAATGACCATCAGAAACACTATCAATTTAATGTTTTGAAATAATAAAAAATCTAATTAAAAAAATTCAAATTGATGTCTCATATAATATAGCTTAATAACAAAATAGTCCCTGATTTAGTATCAAATTGATCCTTAAAAATATAGTTTCATGACAAAGAGAAGTTATACTTGAAGGACTCTTTTTACAGGGATTAAAAAATGTTTAGTTCTTTTGAAGGATTAAATTGCCATAGTCTCTCACATGATCTAAGGACCAAATTGTTCATTTACCCATAAAAATCTACTTGAAACAAGTCTAATGTGAAAGACAAACGCTACTTTCAAATATTGTTTTAGTTTGTTAAACTTGAGGACTAACATGAAACAGCAATAGGACCAAATATACCATTCTGCCATCCCAATTTAGAAGAACAATTTGAGTATTCACCCAAATTCAACTTTAATCTCATTCACAGTACAAGCTAATAGAGAGTGATGACACAAACATCCCAACAAAGAAAAAGAGAAGCAAAGAAAGTTGAAAAACCTTGAGAGCGGATTCCCAGCGCAGAGCCGCGACTCTTTCGTGGAGTGCTTCGAGGACAGTTCTGGGAAGAAGCTTCTTGGCGTTGATGGGACCCTTCTTCTTTCTACCACTCTTATCAATCACGGCCTTCGTCGCCTCTCTCCACAGAATCACCGATACCGCTTTCTGCGACGCTAGCTTTTGGTTCCTCAATTCCTTCCGCTCCTTCGCTTCCCGCTTCTTCAGCTCCTCCAACTCCCTCGCTATTCGCCGCGTCCGCTCGTCCACCACCGTCAGCGCCGTAGAGGAAGGAGAAGAAGAGGGTTCCGGGTCGGGTCGGGGTGATACCTGGATTCGTGTTGAGGCGGTTCGACGGGCGGAGATTGGTGGAGGGAAAGGAGGGACGCCGGGTGTGGTAGTGGAGAGTGATGCAGCTGCCATTGGGTTTTGGTTGGTCTCTGGCCTTCGGACAGAACATGGATATCTATTTGAAAAATATTTCTTTTACACTCTTTCAAAATATTAAATTAACTTCAGAACCCACTTTAATAATATAATAATATAACTAAAAGTTTAAATAAAAAATAAAATAAATATTATTAGAATATTAATATTTAGGATTTCAAGTGAATGTTTTTTCATTTGGTGGATGTATCATCATCCTATTCCCATTTTTTTTTATTACAAGGCCATTTCTTAATATCTACTTACTATTATTTAAATGTTTAAATGCATGTAAATATTAATATTAGTTACACTTTTTAAAAATTTAAAACCAATATACTATTGTCATTTTACACAAAATGATTTTTCTTACTTCATTTCAATTTAAGAATTAATTAGTACGGTATGTTTTAGGCCTTTTTTTAAAAAAAAAAGCAATATAAGAGTGCAATTTGAATATAATCCAATAACATGAGTATGCTATTATTTGTAATACATAGATTCAATAGCAAACAATGTGAAAGAATGCATAACAACAATTGCTTTGAAACAGAAGAATTTTAAACCAAGTCTATCCATATCTATAGTCTATAATAATAATAATAATACAAATGAAACTATAATAATAATATAAATGAAACTAACTTTAAACAAGTATCACCACCAAAACTTTAAAAAAAAATCAAAATTATTTTTTACTAAAAGTGGATTTTTTTACACGTGTCACTCACATACCATAATATCATGGTTCACTATAAGCACGACACATTGCACGTATAAACACTAGTGCCTCTTCACTTTTTTTATTATGTTTTGTTTAGATTAAGAAGTGAAAATAAGGAAGTGAATTTGAGATGATTTGAAGGAAAAGTGTAAAGAAAGTTATGGTGTTTAAATTAAGTAAATTGAGTGAAAAGTGTAGAAAAGTTTATGAAAGTTTGTGAATGATGTCATTAAAATTATATTTTTTTTAATTGATAAAAATGTAAGTTTAAAAATTTATTCTTATATTTAAAAATTATTAAAAAATTAATTAATTTATAAATTATAATTATTTTTAATTAAAATATTTATAATTATAAATATTTGATAAAAAACTTATTTTTATATTAAATAACATTATTATTTTTATCTTTACTCTCTAGTAATTAATATAATTATTATATAAATTCATTTTTTTATTATTAAAAGTATATTTATTTTTATTATTATTTATATTTATAATTTATCATATATATAATATAATTAATTATGTTATTTTATAATAATTATTTTTATAATTTTTATTATATTTTTATATTTAAATTGTAATTTTATTTTAAATAAAAATAATAATAATTTGAATTTAAAATTAAAAGGTTAAAAAAGTAAATTAAAATTAATTAATTAAATAAATATATATGTATACAACTTTCTTTGCAACTGTGCGAAGAAAGTTTTAAATGCAAAAAATGTTTCGATTTTCGTGTTTTTAAAACGTTTTGCTTTGGTTTTTCAACTTTCTTTATACACGATAAATCATTGATTTTCTTTCCTGAGAAACAAACAGCGCCCTAGTCTCACTCTTTGCCAACCTTCACGTTTCTTTATTTCTCACTTACTCACTTCTCAATTTCTCTCTCACAAGCACTCTCTAGCTTTTGTTGCTTCATGTCTCTTCTCTCAAAGTCACCCTTCTCTTAGCTTTACCCTATTTTTGTCCTAGTGTATTTGCAACAAATGCGTTCATTGTATCTTCAACCACGCTGAGGAAAAGGTCTTTACCGAAATTGTGATACATAGTTTTTCGATTTTTTCTTCAATGTCATTTTTTAGTCAATGTTTGTATGTTTTTCCTCCATATTCACGGCAAGATCTTTCTTGATTGGCGTATTGAAATGTTTTGGTTGCATATGAGCTTTTTATGATTTTTAACTCCTTTCCTGTTTCCTTAACTTTCATTTTTTGAGTTTTGGTCATCAAAAGTTTATTATAGTTTTTTACCCCATTTTATTATGAATAACTTTTGTTTTGGTGTCATGAGATTTTTATTAGGGTTTTTAACCCTATTTTAGTATGATTAACAAATCTTTCACCCTTATATTTGTGATCTTTCCACTTGTATTTGAAAGTTGTAATTTTTTTTCTCTAAAAAAATATTACATTTTTCATAGATATTTGACGTTTTATTATATTTTTTATTTATTTCATGGTGTAGGTTGACAATATTATTGTGATTGTGAGGGAAACCCTAAAAACATAGTGCAATATTTCACAAATTTCTGAACTGTTCAGACGTTGTATAACACATATTTGCTCTAGTCTTTGCCTAATTCATGCTCTAAAACTTTTTTTGGTCACTTTTCGCAAAAGCTTTTTTGGACTAATTTCAATACACATGTGTTAGTCTTTTAAAGTTTATATTTTTTTTACCAAAATACTACATTTCCATTTCTCTTTAGCTCATGGTTATATTGGTGGGTACAGGTTTGAGCAATAGTTGAAAATTTTGAATTTGAATTTCAAATCGCAAACTAATATGGTTTGCCGCTATCAGAGGTTCCTTAAGGCCTACATATGGGTTCAATTGCAGCGAGGGATAAAACAAGAAGCAAAGCATTTTTTTGCAGGGGAAGACTTCAAAAGAAAAAGAGTTGTGTCAAGTGTGACAATGTTCTTTTTTTTTCCTTCAATTAATTAAATGAATCAGTTCATTCAACTTCTAAACATGTTTTAGTTTTCCCCAAATTCAAATATTTCCTTCATTATTAGTTTGATGTTTTATTGTAAAATAATAAACATCAATCCATTTTAGATCTGAATACTCAAAAGCTTTTAAATAACAAATAAATAAGTTATATGTGTAGGCCATGTTATTTTTAACTCAATACATTTATTGTTAACATTATAAGTTGTTTCATTGTTACTATGTTTTAGATCATGAATGTGTCATATGCATGGATGAGCCAACTTTTGGGCTAGATACAAGAGTTGTTGCTATTCATAAGAGCAGTTAGAAACATAATGGACATCGGAAGAGCTTCCTCTATTTGAATCTTTTGATGAGGTAGAATAAACAGAGTAATTTTTTTTTACTAACATCTTTACAAATACTTCCTACACTATCAGTTTGCTATGTTATTGTAAAATAAAATCATGATTCTCATTTATTTAGTTACTTTGAGGTAATATATTAAGAAAATTAAACTACATTCTGATTTGCAATATGTTCTCCTTAGCTAAACAAACTTATTTATTGTGGTTGAATAGTTTTTTCTTTTAAGGAGAAGTGAAACTATTTAGATAATTTGATAATTTTAGCACTATTGGACATGTTTCATTGACAAATTTCAATGGTAGACTATTATAAAAAAAAGGTGATTGTTAGTTACACTGATATATTACACATAAATTTGATTTAAGAAAGACTTTAATTTGATCTAAAAAAAATTTAACTGACATATTCTATTGAGAATTTTCTAAATTTTATTTGCCAACTAAATATAACTTCTTCTTATGAAGCTAGGAGGCCAAGATATAGGATTTGGGGCTACTTGGACACCATTTTCTCATTTAATCAGTTACTTTAAGGTAAAATGTTAACAAACCTGCATTTGTGCTACCCTATTGCCATCCCTAGTTTTAATGAATCAGTTCCATGGAGTAAATTTCATCCTCATACTATACGCAAAAGAACAAAATCATGTCAAAAGATTGTTAATGTTAGGGGAAACCACAAATTCAATCTAACAATTGAAAAAATTGGGGACATAAAGAGTGGTGTTGTAGATTTAAGGAGAATCAAACTCAACCACAATATGCATTAAAGCCAACTTTAACTATAAGCAACCTAAAATGAGGATGATTTTTTTGTGGTCATAGATAAGTGTCATATTTCAGTAATATTTCATATTAAAATACAAGTACTTAAGGATATTTATTGATAAAATAACTATAATTTAACCTCTAATTTATTAATTTAAACCTTTTTTCATATTTTGTGATTATAATATGAATAAGAATGATTTATTCCCAAATTTGTGTTAATTTCAAGATTCTAGGGGAAAATGAAGATGAAAGGGCTAAAGGAGAATAAACAAGATGAAAAGGGAAGGTTGGAATGCTCAAAACTCGCCCAAACATGCCTAGGCCATATGCACTCCAGAGGAACTCGCCCAAGCGACCCCAGACTCGTCCAAGCCAGAAGTTACTTAGTCTAAACCCAATGAGGTTAAATATGAGGTGTGAGACATAACCCTAAAGATAAATTGGGATAATAGAAGGAGATAGAAAAACCTAAAGGAGACAACCGTCAAGGAGAAACATCCTGGATCTTCTTTTCTTGCTTTCCATGCTTGTAATGACCAACATGAGCGACTAATTCTATCCTTTGGGACTGAGAGTAATCTGTTCAAACTCTTATGTATTGAGGTGATATTTAAACATAATATTTTGGTCTTAATTGATATTTGATATTGTCGTTTTATTCTCAACGCTTTTATCATGATTTTGATCATTAGATTTGATTAAAAAATACTTCTAAGCATTTGACCTAAATGATAATGCCTAACATATTTGAATGTTAGGAATATTTGAAATGTTAATTTCTATCTACATATGCTCGTAATGATAAGGACACTACAAAAAAATCATTAAATAGAAACCAATTTTAGAGACAAAAAATAATTAGTTGTTATATTGACTAACTTAGAGACCATTTTAGAGACTAAAAAAAAATTTGGTTTCTAAATTAGTTTTTGTTATTGTTAAATAGTTTCTAAATTGGTATTTAATTAGCTACCAAGGTTTTTGCTACCAAATTTAGAATATAAATAATTGGTAGTTAAACCTTGGTAGCTAATTAGATACCAATTTATAAACTATTTAACAATATTCGAAACTAATTTAGAAACCAAAAACTTTTTCAGTCTCTAAAATGGTCTCTATAATTTAGTCAATATAACAACTAATTATTTTTTGTCTTTAAAATTAGTTTCTATTTAATGATTTTCTTGTAGTGAGAGTTTTTATAAATATGCGAAGAATCGATATTTAGGAGACTAATAATTTTATATGTGATGAATCGATATAAATGAATTTTAGATAGACATCAATATCAATCAAAGATAGAATATTATTATGCTTTTCAAAATACAAAAGGGTGAGAATGATGAACCCCAATCTCAATTTTCCCAATTGAATCAAACAACTCTTTACTTTGCTTTATTTTACATTCTTGCAAGATCATACACAACAAACATCCAACAAAATTTTATATATTATTTTCTATTTAGTGAATATTATACTTGCGAATTCAACTGTTCCTTATGAGTTCGATATCCGTCCTTAGGAACAAATTTATTACTTTTGACACGATACATTTTCCGTAAAATAGTCATCACCACTCAATCCTATATTACCAGTTCAAAGAATGTATTTTATGTTAATCATGGTTGCACAAATTGCATGACACAAAATTCAAGTATCTTCACCTTTTTGGATAGGGTTGTTCAAACCAAAGTGAAGCTTGGAAAAAAATGTTCAGGTGAATGGAAAGGTAAATTTTTTGTTTTGACTAAAAGATCCAAAGTTATTGAATGTAGAATCTAAAGTTAAATTATATTATGGTTAGAGTGATATTCAATTTGAGGAGAATGCATATTTGGATTGGAAAAATAATCAAGTTCACATAAGCATAAAGACTGAAGAACAACATACAAAAGGAAAATGAAAGTAAAAGTATATAATCTGATTCTCAAATGCTCAAAACTAAGTCTTTGCTTGAAATTTATGAAAAATGTAGCTTTGAGGTTAATAAACCTTGTTGTTATGAAGAAGTTTCAATGCAAATAAAATGGAATAAGGGGAGTTGGCTATGGCTAACAAAAAATGATATTTGGGAACTCATTTCAATAATGAAGAACAAATGTATGATTGGTATAAAATGGGTGTATAGAACAAGGTTATACCTTGATGATTCTATTTACAAACATAAAACTTTACTGATTCTAAATAAATACTCTTAAATGGTTGGGGTTTATTATGGTGATACATTTGTGTTTATTGTTAAGTAAGAAAGAATTAAATTTATTGTTTCTCTGTAAATCCGTATGTATGAAAAGTGTTTTACTTGGTTGTCAAATCAACATTTTAAATTATGTTTTGGTAGAAGATATTTATATTGGGTAATTGATGAACATTATTTTATTTACACTTTAAAGTTTTAATAATAGAATATTGGATTGTAATCACGAATAAATTCACTCTTTTAATTGAGATTCATCTAATTGAGTTTATTTATGCTAATTTTTATATTTTTAGCTAGAGTAGATGGTCTGAAGGAATTGTCTACCTTTGCGAGTGAGCCCAATACATGAAAGCCTAAGTTGTTTCCTTGAATCAAAATGGAAAAAGAAATCTGAGTCAAAAGAATTTAGAGAATAAAATCTACAATATCTAATAAACAAAATTGGAAGCAAATCATTCGTGAAGATACGAAGAAACAAATTTGCAATTAAATAGGAAACAAAATGCAAAAATTCTGGAAAGTTTGAAACTTGTCTTAACAAAGATATATTTATCAGATTATTGCAGTAGAATAAACCTATAAAAAAGATACAAGCTTCATGAAGAATTCATCAAGCTTCAGAGTTTGACGGAGAACATTAGGGTTTTCTTAGTTTTTTATTTTCTTCGTAGTACTCCTTTCATTTTGCCTCCGTATGGAAGACTAAACTCTTTGGGGTTGATTCTATCATGATTTTGCAATAAATTTAGAATAGTTTCTATTCAATAAAGTTTTATTCTTAAATTCTTTATAACAGATTGTGTTTTACTGTTGGTCTTTTGAATATGGTTTATGTCAAAAGAATTATTTCTGAACGCTTGTTGAGAATTCGGTTCTTTTCCTTAACTAATTAGAGTTCTTGGTGAATTCACTTAGTCTTAATCAAACTTTTGTTTGCTTAATTCAAGAGGTAGAAGATAAACATCTCACAAGTAAACTTTGGAACTAGTGAGATACTAAATATATAAGTGAACCCTTGTTTTTATGATAAGATTTGTTGAATTTGATTGACGCTTGTTTGATTAAGTTTCTATCACGAAAATCAATATACAATAAAGTGAATCCAGAAGAAATTGAAATAGGAGAAGGGATTGAAGATTCTGATCCAAGGAACTCCACATTCATTCTCTATTGAAGAACAACTAAATCAAATTTCTCACTTTGCTACCGTAGTTGAATGAATTGTATTGTAGGTTGGTATTATGACTCAAAGAAATGAAACAGGCAAGAGGAGGAAGCTAATCCGTTGGCATTATTCCAGCTTAAAGCAAGGAATCTAGTTTTTTAATTGATCAACAACATTTACATTTACGATTAATATGAAAGTTTGAACAGACTAAGAAATTAAGAGATATACATTATAATTACCAGACTGACTTACTTTTATCTTAAAAGGGCCTACTACTATGACTATATTTAGCAAACTGAAACAAAAAATATAAGGTCACGTTAATTAATAAAGCAAATATGTAACATGAATACAAAAGGAGGAAAAACAAGAAAATGACAAAAACATCTTCAAAAGGTGGCAAAACACCTATTTATATTGTTTGCAATCAGAACTGAACACCCATCAAAGAGAACTCATTTCAGTTGCTGGTAACCAATTCAAATGCTGGGTGCTTTCTCATTGCTGGGAAATGCTGTAAAAGAATTGGTTGTAACTGTGCTTGATTCTCCTTTCTTAGAGCTCTTATTTTCTATCTTCCACTGATACTTGTAATGCTAACAGTATTGGTGGAAGAAAATCTATGACTTCCTTTAGATGACACTGAATTCAGCAAATTATGCCTCAGGATGAATGCAGGTTGATTTGGAGGTGGAAGAAATGCAACCTCACTGTTAAGCATAGAAATTACTGCAGCCATGGTGGGTCGGTCTATAGCAAGTTCTTGCACACATAGAAGTGCTATGTGAATGAACCTTAAAATATCTTTATTATGACTAGGATCATACACTTCTGGATCTATTAAAGAAGATATATTTCCTTCCCTCCACTGTATCCAGGCCTAAAATGAAAAGAAAAGTAAACATTTGGATGTTGAATGAACAAAAGGCAAAAGTTCCTGTAAATGAGAAATGATTTTCTAGACTTACAAATCCCAAGAGGCTAAGAACATGCTCATCATCATGAAAGCTTGAATTTCTTCTTCCACTTACAATCTCTAGTGCCAAAACACCAAAGCTAAAGACATCTGATTTCTCTGAAAATAGTCCTTGCATTGCATATTCGGGGGACATATAGCCACTGCATTCATATATAAAAGAATGATTCTCCAAGTATTGATATATATTATGGTGGACAGAAGAGCAGACTTACTATGTTCCAACAATTCTGTTAGTGTTGGCCTCATCTTCACTCCCTCCAAATATTCTTGCCATACCAAAGTCTGATATTTTTGGATTTAGTTCTTCATCAAGCAATATATTACTTGTCTTCAAATCTCTGTGTATGATTCTTAGTCTGGAATCCCTGTGAAGATAAAGCAATCCTCGAGCTATTCCTTCTATTATGCTACAGCGCTTCCTCCAATCTAGGAGTTTACTTTTTGATGGATCTGAAACATAAGGGTAGAGTTATACTTTTAAGAACACAGTATTAGAAGTTGAGTCATCTAAAGGCCCTGATTAGCATGCTTTCAAAGAAAACTCACTAGTTATTAAATGAATGTTTATAACTTGAACAATTGTGTCCTAAATAAATAAAAACAAAAATAGTATGGAATTGGTTATGAGAAAAACACTAGAGAAGGTATAAAACACTAACCAAAGATTAACACATCCAAGCTTTTATTTGGCAAGTACTCATATATCAACATCTTTTCGTCACCTCCAATACAACAGCCAAAAAGTCTTACAAGATTACGGTGTTGAAGCTTGGAAATGACCACTACTTCGTTCATGAATTCTTCTTGACCTTGCCCAGATGTTCTAGAAAGTCTTTTAACTGCTATTTCCTGTCCATCTTGCAGTTTCCCCTGCGAAAACAATATTAAGATGAGAACTGCAGAACTGATTCAAATATTATAACTTTGTTTAAAGGTACCTTGTACACAGGTCCAAAACCACCCTGCCCAAGTTTGTTGGACAGGTGGAAGTTGTTTGTGGCTGTTGCAAGCCTTTCAAAATCAAATAGTAACAGCTCCTGGAGTTTAACTTGTGACAGTTCTTCTATTACTTGGTGGCTTGGATGTTCTGGTGTTTCACCTTTTTTGTTCAATAATTGAAAAGCTTTGATGTTCCTTTTTCTTGCTGATTTGATTGAATGCCATATTTTGGCTGGTGTTACAAACATAACGTAAGCTTAATTAGGTCCTTTACCAGCCGGATGTAAAATTTATTATCAATTAATTCTGAAACAATACAAAGATAACATACCTGGGTGATTAGAAGTCCTCCACATGACATATGCAGAAGTAACTATGATGACTGTTACTACTGACACTGTAATTCCAGTGATCATTGCTGTGTTTGTCCCTTTATCTGTTATGTAGAAAAAAATAAATTTAAAATATGAGGAATCCAGTTCAAAGAAACAGTGTTTTAAATGTTTGAGCAGACCTAGCATACCATGTTCAAGATCAGAGTCAGCTACACGAACATATAAATCAAGTCCTCCCTCTGCCATTTGTTGTATGTCTATAAGATTCCCAGTCCAAGACATGCAACCGATTCCAACATCAAAAGAATAAGCAACACAAGAGCAATTCTCCAAGCATTGGCTTCTGCATTCAGTGTCAACAATAATCCCTTCTGGAAAATCGGGAACTTTAACCATTTGCAGTTTCGAAAAGCCATCTTCCTTTGCACTTACGTTTTGATCTCTGACCCTTTCACACTGCAAAGGTGTGCTCCTAACACATCCACTAGTCCAGTTTTGTCTATTCCATTCTTCTTTCTTCCTCGGCTCAAACCCTTTCAAACAATTGCATATTGGTGAGCTTTCTGCATTACAAATAGCGAATGACCCACATATTCCATAAACATCACAATCTGATTCTTGACTAGTCCATGTAATTTCCATCTCCTTCTTCTTATCATTCCACGATATTTGGTTATATTGGCCTCGCGAATTCAACATATACATAAAAATTTGTTGCGGACTTGCTACTGTGTAATAGAAATATGTATTTCCTTCCTCATCATCCCCAGCTTTGAAAGAATAAAGAAACGATGACATGGATATCCCTGTAAAGATCCCACCATTCCATGGACCACTGCGCCAGTATGGTCGAGTTTCATTCCAAATGAACACTTCAATTATATTTATGCGTCGAAGAACCCTGGAAGAAAAGCTCCCAACGGAGGGATTAGAAGGGCTTTTCCATGATGTAATTTCTACTTTCGTACCTGTTCTTACATTGGTTGAAGTTTTCATACCGGGCAATAACGTATTTGAAGGGTGCTCAAAACTATCCCACAAGATGATTCCCCTTGTGGTTTCAGTGAGGACTAGCTTACCAGAATCTAAAAGCTGGGCACTTGTATTGGATGATGTCGTTGACACATTTGTTGACCAAATCACTTGATTCTGACCATTCAACACCACAAGATTCCCATCTTCAGATATGGTGACAACACCAGAAGAATCACTCAGTGGTTGGTTTCTGTTAGCCACCCATGTGACAGGGAATTTGCTTTTCCACCAAATTCCCACATAACGATTGGTAGAATTTTGAGGGGTGAAGAAGCCCAAGGTGAAGTTGCCACCAGTGGAGGTTATAGTTTCATTGTCCTTGATGAACTGAGATGAGTTGATGGTGTCTGTGGCAGTACCAAAATCCAAAGCACAACAACACAGTATGAACAAAACAACGAACATGTTGTTTGCACGGCTTCTGAAATCCATTACTACGAACCAAATGGCCACTGTAAGATTTGACAGTGTCCCTTTGAAGTCAACGGTTTGTGCCATGCAAATGTTTATACATCTTTCATTCAGTTTCCTTGATAGAAAAAGTGAATAGAATAAACAGGCTTCACAATCACATCTTTCATTTCACTCTCTCCTTCTATTGTTTCTTCTTTCACAAAATTTACATACCTCGTCAAATCTGTGAGGAATATTTCTGTAGTCAAATTTGACTTGGTAGGTTGCTCACGTAATTTTACTAAACTAGTATTAGTTGTCTAATTCTTTATTAAAACTATACCTTTATATTAGTTTTCAAGGTAGTTGCTATCCAATAATTTACTTTTATAGTTGCCAATATCTTAAAAGTTTCATCATATCTTGAGGAATGGAGACTTCCCTTAATTCACCTTAGTCTTGTCCTCAATTTTCGGTCTTTTCGTCATATTGTTCATTCTCTCTTCTTGATACAGTACCACGTTCAAGTTATTTTTAAGGGTTAAAGTATTGACTGTTCATGATACAATTTTCATTATTTCCCTTCTAAGAGAGGGTTGTCTATTTACAGGTTTGAATCCTAGGATGTACGAACTGACAGACATGGTCCAATGAAATCCAATTAGTAGATGATCATGGTTTCCATGTAATTATCGTATGATGATTGTTTAATAATGTTGCTAACTGATTTGGGGAACATGACATAGAATAGCCGGAGGCTAACTAGTCGAGTACCTACATGTATAATTGAATTTCAGTAAAACTAAAGATATCTCACAAAAAATCTATTTGAAACACAATTATTATTACTCAACAATTTGATTTAGATTTTTTTTCAAATATTTAATAAATTAAAATTTTGTAAATATGAATAAATTTATTTGTGAAAAAAAATCTAAGTTACTCTAAGAATAACTTTGGAAAGCTTATTCTATCTTATATTTTATTTTTTCTGTTAAAGGTGAAATACTTATTCGAACTATTATATTAAAATTAAACAAAGGATTAATATGTAGTTTTAAAGCTACTTGAAGAGATGCTTTATGTAGCCCTTTAATTTCAATTTATAAAATAATAATAATAATTTTTCCTTGATTTTTAAAATAAGAATTTCATGGAAATATCAAAGTTTAATTTATAGTACTAAAATCAAAATTTTAATGTTTATTTAATTACAATTTTAATAATATTTTGAAAAAGTAAACTAGAAAGCAATAAAATAATAATTTTATGTTTTAAAATAATAATAATAATAATAATAATAATAATAATAATAATAATAATAGTATTGTAATTGACAATTCTATCTTAGATTTTACTTTGAATAAAGTAATTTAACAGTGTTTTAGAATAAATAATTGTAGTAATAAAGTTAATCGATTATATACTATTTTAAATCTCACCAGATCAATTTAATTGATCAAACAAAAGATGTAATGAATTATGTTTTAGAAATATTTTAAAACATTTTTTTTTCTAAAATATTTTAAGTCGTTTGTAATGGTTGTGTGTTGGTTTTATGATTATCTTTATGTGAAAGACTCTAATAACATTTATACAGAAAGCTAACACATCTAAACATATGTATCCATCTTCAAATTTATTCTTTATTATCAAAACATCATATTTTGAGGCTTGAGGTTCTTCAATTCAATACTTTTATATTCAGGCTATTAATGCAAATATTTTCTAAAAGTACAAAATCAGTTCTCCAATATTTAGAGTCAGTTGTTAGCTTGAAATTGAAGTTTTATTTACTAAATCAATGGATTAAAAAATAATTAGATTGAGAAACTCATCATTATTTCTTCTTAGACTACTATCCTTTTCAAGTGATGTTTTTTTTATAATTTTTGTTGGTTCTTTTGATAGGATTTCATAAGGGATTCAGTTGAGATTTATTAAGGTTCGAGATCTTGGTTTTTGTCTTGTCTTTTTTATTTTTCTAGTATGTGTTGTAAGAATTAGGAAAATATTGGATTAACTTCGTCAAGTTGGCTAAGTAACTCAATGTGTCTTTTTTACGACAACAAATCAATATAATCCTTCATATTTTTCCCCCTTTTCTCTTTATCTCACAACTAGAAAATTAATAAATAAAAACTAATTTTAAAGATAAAAATAATTAATTATTACATTTACTAAATTAGATATTATTTTATAAACTAAGAAAATATTGGAATATAAAGTAGTTTGTATTATTAATAAAAATTTATAAATTAGTTTCTAAATTGGTATCTAATTAGTTATCAATGTTTTAACCATTAAATTTATAATAATTGATAACTAAAATCTTGAAAACTAATTAAATACCAATTTAAAAATTAATTTAATTTTTCATTAATAATATTTTAGATATCGATACCAGTAATTTTATTGAGATTTGTTGTGATTATTAAATATTTTATTGAGATGGTTAGACTGGTGAGGTAGTGTTATTTACATAGCTTAATCGTTATTAGGAGGAGTATTGACATTCATATTATTGAAAATATATAGAAAATATTTATAATTTGAACTTATATAAGTTTTTAGGATATTTTTTTTTGTTATGTTTCAAATTTTAAATATGGGTTAGATAAAGAAAGAGATATTATGTTGTTGTTTATTTAAGAAGTTAAAATTAAAAAAATTGTTATTATTTGATTCTTTTAGCTACATTTTCGTTTAATAGATAGAGTGAGTGATAAATGTCAAATCTTTTTAATTTTCATATCAAATTAGACATGAAAAATGAATGGATTATATGTAAAATATCTTAAAAAAGATGTATTTTTCTAAGAAATGATTGATCCAAAAGGAGATAAAGGAATGTAAAAATTGAAAAAAACTTGTAGAAAAATGAAAAGTTTTTAAAAACTTAAATTATATGTAGGAGGAAACTATTGTTTTAAGGTTGTACCGACCAGGTCATCGGTTGTGATGACGTGTCTGGCACGTGACCATGTGGGGCGTGCTCAACAGAACACGTGGACAAGGGAGAGATGAATGGTTCAGGAGTGAGCATAGTCGTCGACTCATGGAAGTGGCGTGCTGCAATGAACATAGCTGGTTGTCGCCGGGTTTGTGTGACATCGACGTGTTAGACAATGGGAGATCGAGTGGTCAGACGTCGTCTATGGGGGCACATCGCCGGATCTTCCAGGAAACCTAGTTAAAACCGTTGGAGGCTCAGAAGAGTAGTTTCCAGCGAGTGATTCCAGTAAGATGGTTGTTGCACCAGCGTGGGGAACGAAGGTCGAGTAAGCTGGGGGGAACACCTTGCTCATCGGCGACGGGACTCCCAGAGTGGACATTCATTGGTGGCAAGGCTTCCCCAGCTAGAACGTGTACGGTGTAGCAATGGGGAGGGTGACACTCACGACAAGGATATCACAAAGATGATGCACTTTGTTGCATCCGGTACTCGCCTTGTCATGTGGTGTTTCACAGCGTAGTATGTGCTAGATTACTCTTTGAATAAGAAACTTAGCCGCACGACTGGTTATTACACAGAAATAACGCTCAAGTTACCCCAACCCAGATGACGATACGTGTAGGGTTGGATGCTACCTGTTACCCCAACCCGGATGATGACACGTGTAGGGTTGGATGCAATAT
>Ga0123342_1002789_pt1 | contig 28758 bp, 25 predicted proteins | sample Turbeawhitnodule_FD_89960 | JGI IMG/M metagenome (GOLD analysis project Ga0123342, IMG submission 89960) | Root nodule microbial communities of legume samples collected from Mexico - Turtle bean Mexico white nodule | ecosystem: Host-associated > Plants > Roots > Nodule | place: Mexico: Nepantla... | reverse complement strand
CCTCTCCCTCCAGGAAAGAAAACTATTGGTTGTAAATGGGTATATAAAATCAAATACCATTCTGATGGCACTGTTGAGCACCACAAAGCTAGAGTTGTTGCCAAAGGGTTCACCCAACTTGAAGGACTTGATTTCTTAGACACTTTTGCACCCGTTGTTAAACTCACTACCCTCCGCCTTCTCCTTGTTGTTGCCACTACCAAAAATTGGATTGAAAACAACTTGATGTCAATAATTCCTTTCTTCATGGTGATATTCATGAAGAGGTATACATGACCCCCCACCTGGCTTCTTTCTTCCTTCTCCCCAGCATGTCTGCAAGCTTCAACGGTCTTTGTATGGACTTCGTCAAGCTGGTACGTCAATGGTACGCCAAGCTTTCTACTTTTCTTTTATCAAATAATTACTCTATTTCTATTATTGATCACTCTCTTTTTCTTAAATATAATAAAGATAAACTCACTGTTATTCTTGTTTATGTTGATGATTTGTGTTGAAGATGGGAGCTTTGATGTATCAAATCCACATGAAGTTTGAAGTTGTGTTGCTGTCTAGGTTTGGGTTTAGATTAGGGTGTTTAGAATCTTTGTAAGATCATTCCTTGAAAGCCTACACAAAGCTTGATTAAATCTATTTTAAACAACTAAGTGTTTTTCCCATGCAAAGGGAAAAAAACCAGTTGAATTGTCGAGACAATCAGTTGTTTGTCATTTAGCTAGCAATGAGGTTTTGGAACTGTTTTTTGAATTGGTTATGAAACTACCTGACTCATTCAACCGGTTAAATCGTGGTTTCAACCGGTTAAATGTGTGTTGTCATAATAGTTTTTTGAAAACCTATTTGAACTGTTTTAAATGAGAACAAAACTGATTTGACTCTGTTATATTGCCTAAACGGCTAGATTTCAAATGCTATAAATATAACCTTCTTTCAAATGTTTTAGACAGAAGTTTTACACTCTTACTTGAGATTAAAAAGAGAGATTACAATCTGTTTTTGAAAGAAGTTTTCCAATATTAGCAAGATTGCTTTTAAGCTTTGTTGTGGTGCAAAGAACTAGTCATAGAGCTTCTGGTTTTCTGTAACTTCAGGTGTTTTCTACCCTTACTTAGTTTTTTGTAATTGTATTCTGATATTGCAAACGTGTATGTAAAATCCTGTAAAGTCAGTGTGATTCTGGCTTGAGGTGTGTGTTGGTGCAAAGAGGGTGAGTAGGCTTTGTGGGATTCAAAGTCACCTATGTGTGGTGTGTTATTGTAATTTGTGATTGATTACATAGTGAAATACTCAAAGGTTGTTCTGAGGACTAGATGTAGCTCAAGGTTGAATTAATCAGTATACTCTGATTGTGTGAATCTCTATATCTCTCTCTTTATCATAATTTGTTTGATATTTTCGCTGTTATAAACAACCTAATAAATCGTCACTTTAACCGGTTGAAATTCTTATAACTGTTTGTTGGATTGTTTGATTGCCTTCCTTAAGCGTTTATCTGAATTTTTTGTTAAGGATTCATTCTGAAGCAAGTATTTGCGAAAATCATTGATAAAACAATTCACCCTCATCTTGTTTAAGCCATCAATTCTAACAATTTGGTCTTAACTGGTGATGACACGGAGGAAACCAATACAATTACTGCATCCCTTCACCTTCACTTCAAGATAAAAAATTTAGGCCATCTCACTTACTTTTTGGGACTGGAAATTGCTCTCAACAATTTTGGTCTTCATTTAAGTCAACGCAAGTATACTCTTGATCTTCTTCACGAAATTGGCATGCTTGAGTCTACACATGTGGCCACTCCTATGACTCACACCTCCCGTCTCTCTCCCGACCAAGGCTCCCTCTTGATGCTAATGCCACTTCCTAATACAGAAGACTCCCTGAACGTCTAATCTACTTAACCAACACGCGACCAAACATCACCTTCGTTGTCCACAATTTAAGCCAATTCATATTTGCACCCACAACTCATCATTAACAAGTTGTCTCACGTCTTTTGCGTTACCCTCAAGGGCACCCCTGGTGAAGGACTATATTTTTCTCATACTAGCTCACTTAACCTCTATGGTTTTAGTGACTCTGACTGGGCAACATGTCCTACCACACGCAAATCTGTCACTAGATATTCCATCTACTTAGGAGACTCCCTAATATCATGGAAATCAAAGAAGCAGTCACTATCTCCCGCAGCTCCTCCGAAGCCGAGTATAGAGCCCTTGCCACCACCACAAGTGAGCTACAATGGTTGTCTTACCTCCTTCAGGATTTACATCTTCCTTTCTCCCAGCTGCAACCCTGTACTGTGACAACAAATTTGCCTTTCAAATAGCGTTCAATCAAGTCTTTCATGAACGCACCAAGCACATCAAAATTGATTGTCGCCTAGTTCGTGAAAAACTTAACTTTGGTCTCTTCAAATTGTTGCCCATTACTTTTGCCATGCAAGTTGCTGACGTATTCACCAAGACCCTTTCTTCCGCAGAGTTCTCTACTCTCAAATCCAAGTTAGACCTGACGAATACCTACTCCCTAGCTTGAGGAGGGTGTTAACATATTTAGTTTTTCTGTTTTAAGTTATTGGGTTTTGTTTGTTTGGCCCTACTTTCCTTTTTTGTTTCAGCTAGGTCTTAGTCTTTTTCTTATATATACAAAATGTATTTTACTCTCTAATACATAAGTAAATAAGAATTTCTTTTGTATTTTCTTTTCTCTGCTTTTCTCTCTTTTACGATTTAGTCGTTGTCTCTTTTTCATTTGCAATTAGGGTTCATCAGAACTTCCCTTTCTCCATTGCGATTACGTGCGCTCCATTTGATGCACCACATCAGACAAGGAATATTCATCTTGATTGACTGTAATACACTTCTTTTATATACAACAGAAACAACAATTAATAGGCACCATCTACTTCACCCGCTGCATTCATGTCATTGAAATGGACTCTGTGGCCAAATGATTCCTAACCCAAAGTCAGGAATCTCATGTCATGCCCAAACAATGCAAAAGTGCATGGCAGTGGTTCTTTGTTGTTGCATGAAGGCACGGTCGTTAAGAATGAATGAAGAAAATGAAGGATACATAGGTAAGTTCTCATGTGTGACGTGACTTTCCCTTCAATACTATCTTATTTCTCTTCATTCCTCACATGAACCACAACACCCTTTACTTTCTCTCCATCTCATCCCTCACCCGCATGCAACCATGAAACCAAACGGGGTAGCACTCAACATCCGTCGTCGACAACAGTACCACCCGAGATCCAAACAGAGTTACTAATGTGTATTATAAATACCACGAAAATACACTTCAATAACAAAAAATATTTAAATTTTTCATCTAGACACGTGTTCAGGATATGTCTAATTAAAAACAGTTAATTATATTATAATAACTACTATTATTATTATAGTGAGAAAAGAGAGATATTTGTGGGCACCAGGGTTTTGAATTGAGTCTTGTCGTTTTCTTTTGGTTTTTGTTGTCATTCTCCGTTCTCCACCCAGCAATAACCAATTACACATTATTTATATATTTCAATTTTGATTTCGCAGATCACTTTTTTGTTTTTTGTTTTTTATGATTATTTGATATGATCATATGATGTCAAGTTTGGGAAAGTTTTTGTCAACGAATTGCCCATTCCCATGGTTTCTAAATTTTATCCAATAAATGTGAATATCTGCACCATTCTCTCTGCATTTTTTATTTCACCTCAATTATTTGTTATGGACTAGTAATTTGTGCAAAATTCGATTTGGGGCTCTGGGTGGTTGGCAGGCATTTTCCAACACAACATGGTTCCTAATCCGAGGCCCAAGTTGTTTGTTCCATTCTTCATGTTACTGCTAATGCTTCTTTCCTTTGGTTTTTCCAATGCTGAATTGGAACAGAAGCTTAGAGCTGCTCCACATAAGAAGGTGATTGGTGGCACTGGTGTGGAGAATTCCCTCAAGATAGAGGAAATCAATGGCAAAAAAGGTGGAGGCAGTAGTAGAGTTTCGGTTTCCACGGTTGCATTGTTCACGTTAGCAATGGCAGCTGCCACTGGTTTAGGTGCTCTGCCCTTCTTCTTTGTGGAGCTTGATCCACAATGGGCAGGGTTGTGCAATGGAATGGCAGCTGGTGTCATGTTGACTGCAAGCTTTGATCTCATACAGGAAGGTCAATATTATGGTGCTGGAAATTGGGTTGTCATTGGGATTCTAGCTGGTGCCATCTTTATTTGGTTGTGTAAGAAGGTAGTTACCGTACCACTATCTTTCTTAACTGCTGCTTCTATAGGCAAACATTTCTTTCTCTTAATCCTTGTTACGGTAATTTGTAAAGAATTTTGATTTCCTATTTTACCCACTTGTTTATGCTTCATAAATAAGAAATGCCTTAAGGCTGCAGAACGTTTTGGTAGTAAATGTAGCACTACTAAAAAACAATATAAATGGTTAAACTCTTGGGCAGTATGAATTATATCTACTCTGGCTCGTCCTTTACTGTTTTCTTGGGGGAGGAATAACCCAGCTGTGAAATTCTCGTGTTTCTTGGAATTTCTAATCTGAAAAATGGTTTGCGTGCCTTGTTAGAAGGCATGAATAACAATTTTAAGTGATCCTTGCACTTTGAAGGATTTGATAAGATGGTTATTTTGTTGTTACATAGTTTTCATTTTAAGTAGGTTTATCACGGTCTCGTTTGTGCCTCACATAACCGATTGTATTTCAGTTACTTGAGCAATATGGGGAAGTAAGCATGTTGGACATAAAGGGTGCTGATGCAACCAAAGTTGTTCTTGTAATTGGAATAATGACTCTCCATTCTTTTGGGGAAGGATCTGGGGTTGGGGTCTCCTTTGCTGGCTCAAAGGGTTTCTCTCAAGGCTTATTGATAACTTTGGCTATTGCTGTACATAACATTCCAGAGGGATTGGCTGTGAGCATGGTGCTGGCATCAAGGGGTGTCTCTCCACAGAAGGCTATGTTGTGGAGCGTTATTACATCTTTACCTCAGGTACATATTAATCTGAAAGTTAAATCATTATTACATTGTGAAGGGGAAAATATTATGAACTTAGTCATGACATCAGCTTGAATTTTGAAGAGTTTCTGTTTTGAAATTGATAGTAAATAGTTTGTCCCATCAGCCTGTTGCGAGAAGTCTTTTTGTTTTCTGTAATTGAGATATAGTATGTTAATATTATGCATAGGAGTATGTTTGGGTGGCTCTTCTCTGTTGCATGTACAGTATTTAGGTATGCTTTAGTTTGATTCAAACCAGGGGTTTAATATGTTTAGATAAGCAATAATTGGTTTGTATAAAATGGCTGTGTTGTAATAACATTTAATAATAGTTTGCTTGTACAGCTTATTTCTTATGTAGCTAAAATAGTCTCAGACTAATTAGGGTTATCCACCGTTCCATGGTGGCAACCTAGCATGAGTGGATATTATGCTGCTGAAACTAGCCTAGAATATAACTTTATAAAACTTTATCAGTATGCTTTATTTGTTGAGTTCAGCAGAAGAAACTTTATTCTGTTGGAAATAATTCTTTACGATTCTGCTATAGATTTTGAAAACTTGTATCTGATGTTTCGTCTTTGCCTTTTACCATCTCATGCTTGTGTTAATGCAGCCAATTGTAGCCGTTCCTTCATTTATTTGTGCCGATGCATTTAGTAAGTTCCTGCCATTTTGTACGGGGTTCGCTGCTGGATGCATGATCTGGATGGTTGTTGCAGAAGTTCTTCCTGATGCATTCAAGGTATGCATGTCTATTAAGGGTTTGTTCGATTGAGAAAATGTTTTCTGTTTTCAGATATATAATATCGTTCCCATACTTTGGTATACAGGAAGCCTCTGCTTCACAAGTTGCATCGGCTGCAACACTTTCGGTAGCATTTATGGAAGCTCTAAGCACCCTTTTTCAGAATTTCAACCGTGACAACAAGTGAGTGTATATTATTTTTAATCAGCTATGCAGTATTCGGTTAGGAAAATGCTAGTTGCTGCTTGCTAGATGGCCAAAATTTTAATGTCACGAGTTGGCATTACTGTTGATTCTTGGATGGATGAGTACTATCTATTCTAATCCAAATAACTAGCTTTTAATCTAGTTGAATTTAGTCATATTTGGCGGTCTTTTCAAGTGTGTAGGCATTACTCACTCAGTTTTATTACTTGAATGATATGATACTATTAAATCTCATTTCTCAAGTTGGTTGATTTTGTTGCACAAATTGAAAGATCAGAAATGTTTCAGCTTTTTGAGTATTGGCTTGAAAACATTTTGCATTCCCCACCAACTCTACCACGCAACTCACTTTTGTTATCTTAATATTTTTTGTTACAGCTCTGAGGATGCTTCTGGCTTCTTTGTTTCATTGCTTTTTGGCCTTGGCCCATTACTTGGTGGAATTATTTTGGTTGTATTTGCTCTTGCTCTTCGTCTTCGGCATGCTATCCTGATGGGCATAGCATGTGGTATTGCCTTTGTTCTTGGTGCCTGGCGACCTGTGCAGCTTATTTTGTCTTCAAAATTAGGATTTGTTCCTGTTGTGTTACTCCTTGCAATGGGCGCTGCTTTAGTCCATGTTTCCAGCTCTGGGGTATTGAAGGTGGCAGCTCGCAAGAAAAACTCAGTCAATGACTTGCCTACATTAACAAACTTCCCTGTGAGTGTTCAAACCTTTCAATCATTTGTATCATGTGGAGCAGTTGCTCTACATGCTTTGGCTGAAGGACTTGCGCTTGGAGTAGCTGCACCAAAAGCTTATGGATTTGGTCGTCACATGGTCCTTCCAGTCTCTCTACATGGTCTCCCTCGAGGTGCTGCTGTTGCTAGCTGCATCTATGGTGCTACTGATAGTTGGCACGGTTCTCTTGCAACAGCTGCCATAATTGGATTTATGGGTCCAATATCAGCAATTGGATCTATTCTTGCTGGGATTGACTACAGTGGCCTTGATCACATAATGGTCCTGGCTTGTGGTGGAATAATTCTAAGTTTTGGAAACGTAGTTAAGAGAGCACTTAGCTTGGACAAGAAAAAGAGCACATGTGGCCTCGTTATGGGAATTGGGTTTGCTACCTTATGCCTATCGTTCACTAAATTAGTTTGCTTGAACACACCTTACTGCAATTCTGCACCGGAGGCCGTCAGGTAAAAAGATTGAGCTGCATTTCCTGCATCCTCAATTATTATCTGCTTACATAAGTAGTACATATGTTTCTATAGTTTGTTCTCCCAACACATGTTGCATAATTTTGAAGAATTCGGAGAAATTGTAAAAAGTGATTGATTCTTTTGTACCTTAAAAAACATCACAGATTCTTGCACCTTAAAAAAATCAAGTTACAAGCGAGACTTGATATTTTTTGAAGTGTAGGAAGAAATGTCCAAAGGAAAACCTGGAGACAAGATATACAGTGACACTTCATACACAACATTTAATATAGAACGTATCATGCACCATATAAATTGCTTGGCCATGTAGAACTGATCAGATTCTTTTTCCTCATTTGAGCCAAATAGAGCCGACATTTCACTTCTGCTGGTAGCCCTTTAATCTTTGTCTTAAACTAGCATGTTGCGAGTTGCTTAGAGTTTCCTTTGCATGTTTCCCTTCTGTTAAGGAAATTCTATAAAGTAAAACTTTCTTATTGGCAAAAATTACCCTATTAAAGTAGCAAACAATTATAGAAATTAGTTGATCTGTTGATATATGAATTCAATTTCGTTGACTTGTACTTATCAAATCTCGTTCTATAGTCTGATTGGGTCACCACGGATCCTATAGGATTTAAAAAGAAGGTTTAGTTGCTGATTGGTGGTGGTAGTCCCTGGCTACTAGCTTGCTTTAAATGTAATGTACGTCCACATCAGTACAAGTCCCACCAGCATGTTATGTGAGTTTGAAAAAGGATGGCGATCTCACGTAAAACAAAATGATTCGATTTATAATGATCATGTAACGTAACAGTATCTTATCACAGTTCTTAAATTTTCCATTTCACATTTTTCTACCTCTCAACAACAATTGCAAGACCAAATGTCAATGGCTGCACCTTGTCAAAGGTACAAATCTCAAGGCCATATTTTGTGCTGGCTGCAGCAATGTTAAGATAAGTAGAGAAAGCAGATAATATTGTTGGCATTGTATCATTAGTTAAAATATATTAAAAATTATAAAACCATTGAATAAGATGTAAAAACTATATATAAATGTTCAAGAAAGACTTTTCACTGATAGAGAATGGTTTTAAAGCATTTATGGTGATGCAACAGTAGTATTTAATTTGAAGGTCAGAAATGAAAGTAGCTGATATAATAATAAACAGAGCATGTTATATTGTTCTCTAGGCAAACATAATTTATAAGCACTCCAAAGTTAAAAGAAAAAGAAAAGATGAAACTCGTGATAATGAGTTGTGGTGAAGATCCTATTTGGGTTGAGGAACAGAAAGAGCCTGAGAGCCGGTTAACCTTGCCAACATGACAAAGGTCATCCCTCCGACAACATTGTTGGACAGTCTGAGAGCCAAAACAGAGGACTTGAACACCAAAGGAGAAACGCACTTCTCCAACAGAAACTCCAAGCCATTAAGACTCTGGTACCTCAAATTGCTGCTCACACCCATGTGCGCCGCCCAAGTAAGCGCGTTGAGAAGCGTAGGAGGAGCCTTGTTCGGGGACTGGAACGTGGGGTCCACCCTCTTCCTCACCGCGATCAGCCCGTTCGAAACGGCAGTCCCGGCAAGGCCAGCGGCCAGCCCCACCAGCGCAAACAATCCTCCCTTGTACACCAGAGTCCCACACCGCTCCACTATTCCGTAGGGACCAGGTTCGAACATGTGGCTGCTGGGACACGTGGCGAACAACCAAGGAAGGGTGGAAGACGAGGACAAGGTGGGCGCCAAGAGATACATCAGGATGAAATTCAGAATGGACCCCACCACCAGAGTGGAGAACACGAAGTCCAGTTCGTTCAGTCCGAAGTTGGGGCGTGTCGCCATGTCGCCGATAACCGCCGCACTCACACCCACCAACTCCTCCATCAAAACCTTGAAAGGGAATTGTGGGTCCGCCGCCACCCTCAATCTCCATCCGTTTAAAAACATCCCCAGAACCCCAAATCCCACGCTTTCGCCGTCCGAGTCTCCGCCTCCTCCCCCGCCGCTGCCTCCTCTGGCTCCACCGCCGATGTCGCCGCCGGAGAACGAAAGGTGCAGCCTTTGGCTGCGGGGGTGGCGCGGAGACGGGAAGGAAAAGGTGGACTGGTAGTTGTAATGGTAATGGTAGCGGTGATGAGAGTAGAGAGGTGAGAAACGGAATTGGGCCATGGCTTGCGCTGCCATTGCCATTTTTTTATTTGAAGTTGCTACTCTGTGTGAAAGAAGGGAGACTGAGAGTGAAAAATGGAAAGAAGTATTGGGAGTGAAGAAGATAATATGTAGGTGGGCAAAACAAGTGGTGGAGGGATATGCGAAAAAAATGAGTTTTGGAAGAATCTCAAACGTTGGAAAGAAACAAAAGAAGAGCTAATTTTTTGAAAGAGAAAGAAGTGTGTTTGATTGTGTTGTGAGCTGACACGTGGACTGCCAATATCGGACTGAGCTCCACCTCACCATTTCATATCCAGCCAAGAGAATACATTTAGCTGCATTTCTAATGACATACTTTGAAGCCTTTTTTTTTTTACTCAAAGTTACTTATTCCTTAGTTCATCGTCACAGTCTGAAGGACTTCAGTTCTTAATCTATTTCCATTGAAGATGGCACAAAGCTAAAACATTCGCTCAACAAATATAATATAATATTATATAATATAATACTGTATTCTATATAAACAAATAGCAGAGTTTTTCCTTCGCCGATACATGGTATGATATCTGAGACATGACAATAACATGTATCGTCAATCTGTGACACAGAATAGAATACAAATGCTTGAGACAAACAACTATAAAGAATTCAGCCTATGCAAACTAATTTGAATACCATTGAGACTTGACATATCATGTCATGTCACATGCCCACAAAACTTGATCCACTTAGAGACCTAAAACTTCACCCCATCACATGTATATCCCATGCTTCTCACAAGTTACGGACTCAAGAATAAATCCAATAATAAATGTATGAAGTGTGCACCAAAAAAGACTCATTTGAACACGCCTACTCTCAATACCCAATTATATTATCTTCTTTTTTAATCATCTTTTTTCTTCTAAAGACCCTTCTTTCTAGCTTTGACTCCTGTTGTTTAACAAGAAAAATGTAGGATAAAGGGGATGTAAAACCACCAGCAATAATTGTTAGCCTATTCTTTCATAGCTGCTTTGTTTGAGATGTACTGGAAAACCATAACACCCATCTACAAGTAACGAGGAAACCTTTCTTTCATCGACCAGTTTTGGCTCGTTTCATTCCACTGGAGTTGAATGGAGATACACTTCCACTTGGTCCAGGACTCTCTTCTCTGAAATTTGAATTCAGCATCGCCAATTCACGCAACTGCTGCCTCTTGATATAGTCCTCAGACTCTTCCTGCATATCAGAAGTTGGCAACCAAGAGAAGTAAGCATAAAAATTTTCACAAGCAATGTTAATCAACAAAGAGGTTACCGTGTGGAGGTTTCCATGTTTCTGATTTCCAACAATAAGATGGTTGTGTCAGGGAAGGTATTGAATGGTTTAAATCACATGATGTTCTAAGATAAATTTCACTAACTTGCATCCTGTTTGGCACCACATCTACCCTCACGTCTTTTACATGAATTTTGCAAGTAACAAGGAGTAGCCCTTGTGTTGAATGTGAGTTGATACAACTATAACATATTCCTAAATCTTAACCAAACATGCACTTAAATCTGCTAGCTTGAAGTGATTCCAACAAAATATTTCGTGAAAAAGGCAAAGAAGGTAAACCACCCAACCGAATTCTAATAAGTCAACTTAGACACCTTTGAAGGTCAAGGCAAACTTTACAGAGAAAAATGAAATGGGGAAGGAAAACTTGGATGACAAACAAAGAGAGTGGTTTAAAATCTAGTCTAGAAACTGTCGTTAATCACTTTCAAAGGTATTAACTATTCAACTTACAAAATTAAAAAAAGTATAAGTTGGTTGTTCCTATTCTTACTTGGGAATTTTAAAGCTTTTAAATGAGTGAACACCTTTTGGCATCAGTATGTTAACACACCGAACAGAAGATGACAACTTTATTTTAATAATAATAGTAATATATATATATATATATATATACACACACATTCATAATCCAATTTAAAAAATGGAAAAAAATATCATTAAAATGTCAATATAATTAGTTGTCGAATGGTTGTTTCCTTGTTATGAGTTGTCAAGTATCAATGCTCCAGAAGATTAAGACAGTGTGAAGGAACTTACCACAGGTTTGAGCAATTCTTCTATAATTTCCTGAGCCTGTCGGAGCCTAATGTCAACAATATTAGCAGGTAAATCAGCTTCAATCAAGATATGGAGTGGCTCATTGAGATGCTCATAGCCTGGTCTTCCTCTTAATTTTTCTTCCTTCAAGATTGAAAAGATAATAATCTCAGTCATTACACAAGAATGATATATAGATCAATAAAAAGAAGCATCATATTTATTTCACATTTTGCAATATTAGACATGGAAAATCATATCAAGGCCTTCATTACCTTGTCCGGATCTTTTATTGAACCCTTTCCTCTAATATACACCCGGCAACCTGTAGAAGCTTCAACCCTTTTTAGAGAATTGCCCCTGGGTCCCAGAAGCCTTCCAACAAAATTGAACTAACACAAAAGAAGAGAAAAGATAAATTACAACAGTCTGATAGAGTCATTAATTAGCCTTACTAAATTGGAATGGATATATGAGAGCTTACATTGGGGTATGTATCAACTGGAATTTCCAAGCGCAAAATCCTCTTAACTGTAAAAGAACTAGGACTTGCAGGTGCAACTTGCCAGTCCATTGTCATTCCAGGAGTTCCTCGTAACCTCTGTTTAGCAGGGGAAAAGGAATAACAATGTCATTTATGCACAAAAGCTCAAATAGAGCAGGAAAAGAACATGGTGAAGAACAAGAACAAGGGATAAAGCCTTTTTGTCATTTAAAATAAGAAAACCAGAAAAGAATTAGCATTCTCAATCTAGATAACCACCAAGCAAGGAAAGTTTAGAAGCTAGACAAGAAAAATGAGACGAATCAATTAGATGACAACTTGTAACAAGGAAAAACAAGCAGTTATAAGTGTGACAGTCGTGTAACTACTGTAAAGCATAGTTATCAGTCTCAGATAGAAAGGTGTAGCAGCTAGCTTTGAAACACTTTAGTGGAACAACAGGATGAGTGCACTGTTTTAACTATTATAATACATACAAACTAAACAATTTATACTACACGAATAAATACTCAAAAATGAAAAATAAATAAATAAATCCATGATAAATAAGTCACAGGTTACATATATAATCATAAAAATCAGCAGAATGTAAACTGGGAAGTTTAATTGAAGAAGAATGAATGGAACACAGTCGCACAGGTACATAAGGTAAGAAGGAAAAAGGTGCGGAATGTTCAAGAAGAAAGGTTTCAAACCCTATTATGTTAATGAACCAAAACAGGCGCTAGAAAATGAGGAGAAAACACAACTTTTACAAATGGATTTTTGAAGTCTCTATTATGGTAGTACACTATCTGACTTCTATACTAAAGTATTATCACATCGGAAAGTTGAATGGCAAGGCCAATGTCACCACACCTCGCTGTTCTGAAATGGATCACAGTGAAGATTGGATCTGTTCTTTCTTCAAAAAAATCATTTTTCCTCGAGTTGGAAGCACTTATTTGATTTTTGCTCCACTCATCCATCTTAAAATAAAATTCCTTCTAATTAATGTACGCATTTTGTTGCATGATAAGCCTTAATTATGCTCATTCCTAGTCCACCTTACTTGTGGTTGCGGTCTCTTTCTGTAGCCTCAACAGTGGTGATTTAGACCCATATAGACTAAAAATATGGATTATGGGCAGTCCTCACCATACAATATGGTTTAATTGGACTTAAAGGGTTGAGTTAAGCCCTAAGCCCACTCTCAAAGACATTTAAACTTCAGCCATGCCCTTTCATTCAATAATTAATATATGGAGAAAGAAAATAGTATTTTAATTTTGAAAACTAAATTCTTGATGCTCCAATCTTCATAGGTGAGAGAAAGAGACAAATCATAGTGCTTATTATTTATGAACTAAAGTAGTTAAGGGTATTTTAATAAAAAAAATAATGCAAGTAAGGATTAAAAAAGATAAAGAAATTTCAAAACAATTTCTTATAATTAGGAACAAAAAGGAGTAATACCACATCATTTAGGGTCTGTTAGGAGGAATCTTCTCTATAAGCACTTTTGGGAGAGAAAGAGAAAAATAAGGAGAAATGAGATCAGTTTCTTCCTGGTTTAAAATTAGCTTATGTGTGAATTAAAAATCACATTTTACAAAAGCTAACAAGAAATAACTTTTACAGATTAATCTGTACATAAGTTAATTTTAAATTGTGAAGAAACCAATTTTATTGATCCTTCTTGATTTTCCTTCCTACAGAAGCTTTTGAAGAAATTTCTCCGAAGAGAGAAACTCTTGATGTAATCACTATGTATCACATGTTCACTTTTCACATCCATCCTTAATAAACATTTTAGGTACTGTCAATTCATTTTTATGAGGAACCCCGTAAAATCACTTTTCTCTCTTTTCCACTGCAGTTAGCTCACATATAGCTCACATTTTTCGCTTTTACAAAATCAGGCTTTACTTTATTTGACAAAACTACTGCTAAAGGAATAAGCACAATATGTCATGAGTCGAATTAATCTTACCTCGTAATCCAGGCCATTGGGCAAACAGTACATAACAAAATCTTAGCATTTTCACATATAGAAATTAAACAAGTATATGTGAACATATAGAAGTTTTTTACTAGTCATGTACTATCTAAAGTGCAAAAGAAAAACTCACATCTACATGAACAGATAATAGTCAAACTATGACAAGCATAAATTGAGGATTAATAAGATATGATTAATTAGGAGCATTTTATCTCTTGTCTCAATATTCTGTCCATGAATTTAAACAAGGATCAAAGTATGGTGGGTGTAAAGATGGAGGAACAATTCCAAAACAGTCACCTCTTGCTGAAGACTATTCCATCCACCTAACCCCGATCCAGTGACACTTGACATGAGGTTTGAAGAAGCCATTGGACTAGGGCTTCTGTGCCGCAGTCTATCAAAGTCACCAAAACCTTGATTTGACAGCATTCCAGAAACTCTCAATATTTCTGCGCATAGAGAATCATTCTAATCAGGAAGAGCCATGATAAATCAATCAATAAAAAAATATTTGTATTCATAAAGAAATAGGATGAAAGAACAGATATTGTAAATGAACAAGATAAGTCAAGCAATAATAAAAATATTTGTATTCATAAAGAAATAGGATGAAAGAACAGATATTGTAAATGAACAAGATAAGTCAAGCAATAATAAAAATATTTGTATTTAAAAAAAAAATAGGATGAAAGAACAGACATTATGAAATAAACGATGATATCATATATCATAATTTTTACTCATCATTCACCAGTAATAAACTGGACAAAGACCTTATCTCCTAAAAGCTTTACACTATAGGGCAAAGGCACATAAAGTCCAATATTGAGAGAAAGTGTATGGGATGTGTAACCAATGTCAAAGTTTCTCTAAACAAGATCTACATCAGTCAAATTTTTCCATGTTTTAAAGGTACCAAGGTCATAGAGTTGTGGGTAATAATATTTAAAATCCAATTCATCTGCTTCAGGCTTTGTGAGGAAAAATTGTGGTTAAGAAGGGCATAGTTACTTTCCCCCAGTCTGGATGTTTAAGTAAGGAAGTAATGAAGACTACTAGTACACTACCCTTTGGGAGTTGAGACTGAAGTGGAGGGCCCTAGAGCCTCATCTTGAATTGCACTAAGTCCCTCCTCAGGGAACTGCTTGATCACAGGATTGAACCCCACTAAGGGCTACTGTGATCTAACCCTGCACCAAATCTTAGATCTCTTTAGTAGCCAAAGAAGAAAGAAAAAACTAAAGTACATGAAATGAAAAATGCTTCCCCTTGTCAGTTAAAAACTTTAAATAAATTGTTCCCCTGCTTGCCCCCCAGTTTGAGACTGACAGGGGTTAGCAGGGAACACCTCCTCTTCCCTCCTTATCTTCCAAATAGGGTTTTCAAATTTGGTCAGCTTCCCCATCCTTACCTCTCATTCAATCCAAGCATATGAAGATATATTTCCAACTTGTCAAATCAGATACCACGCCAAATACTTCAAACCCAAAAAAATCAGTTTCTTATGCAGAACACTATAAACAGGGTTCTATTGGAAGGATCTTCTCATAAACCCAACAACACACACGATTCAGATCCCTAACCTCATAATCGGAGAGTAAGCTTATTGGCATCACAGTATGAATCAAACACTTTACTTTACATTGACAGAGCAGAAGCTCTAGAAAGTGAAAAGCATGAAGAAGACACATTGGGCGAAAGACACAATCTTGAGGGGCAATTGGGGGTTTTAAATTTGCAATAGAGTTACAGAGAGAGATGCAAAGTTGGAAGTGAAGTGAGAAGAAAAGGGCGATCTATAGATCTCGAGAAGAAAGGAAACCTTGATTCAAGAGACGAGTGCAAATGGGAAGGGCTTGCATGAAAGGACCAAGCTTCTGATGCTCTGCCAGCAACTCCGTAAGGTACTGACTGAAAAAGTGAAAGCAAAAGCAAAAGCAGAAGGAAGTGAGTTGAGGGGTAGTTGAAGCAATCCAGTTGAAGTGGTGAAGTTGAAGAAGAGTACCTGTCAACTTCTGGGTTGGTTCTAATCTGAGGAGAAGCAGCTCTGACCGGAGAGAAGTTGGAATTGTAGAGACCAGACATGGCTAAACCTAAACCTAAACCTTGGATTGTGGCAGAGAGAGCAGCCGCAGGTTTAGTTTAGTTTAGTGTCGTGAAACAACGTTTGCTGTTGCTGGATGGACAACTATCTCAATTTCACACCCAACAAATCATTTTTCTTATTTTCTATTTTTTTTTTATATTACTTGTTGCTTCTTTGTTTGCTCTTTTCTCACAAGCTGGCTTCAGCCAAAAAGAATAGCATAAACAGTAAGGAATGGTAAAATAAATAAGAGAGAGAAAGAAAAAGAAAAGATTATGACAGTTGGAGAGTTAAGGTAACTGAAGAAGCAGATTTTGACTGAAGGGTTGAGAGAAGAAAGAAAAAGACAGGATTTTTAATTTTAGTTTGCATTTGTGTAGTGAAGGAGGTGGAGACACGTGTTGGGCATGCATGGAGTGAGGCAGAGAATGAAGGAAAGGGTTGGGTTGGTTTTGTTTTGTGGTAACAAATGATGAAGAAGGCTTGTGTTCAGCTTCAGAATGAACAAGAGTTAAAGAAGAGTTGAGTAACAAAAAATAAAGAATGAAAGAGAGAGAAATTATTATGTTTGCCACCACCCTCTTAGCTGGACCCACAATACCTCTTTTTTCTACTAATTAAAATTCTTTTTTTTTCACTTTTAACTTATTTTAAGATAAATAAATTCAAAACCAGTATATATTATTAAGCTTTAAATATTTTTTAGTTTCCATATTGTTTTTATATATTTCTGTTCTTTTCAAATTAGCAAAATGTTAACATGTGATATGAATTTGGAAAAAAGATATTATTATATAGAAAAAGATAACATGGAAACCGTTTATTATAGCTTCTTCTTCTTTATTCATATTTATAGATTTAAACAGCAGTAACGTTTCTATCGGTAAAATATTAATAGGATGATAAATACTATATTATAATAATATAGTAAATACTGCTATAATTAAGTAAAAAAGATATCATATTTTTTCAAATAAAGCAAATAATAATAATATTGTAACAAAAATTAAAAATAATTATCTTACACAAAAATAGTATTATTTAATTGTTTTATTGCAATATTTGTATTTACTGTATATTTCTATGTATTTAAGTCACGTGAATTAATTTATATGAAAGTAATCTGTTTTTAAATATATATATTAAACTATTAATTTTATAGAATGCTTATTTTATATACAAACAGAAATTGGATTGAATTTGATAGAAAAAATTGATTTACCAATATAATTTTTTAATGAGTATTTTCATTTAATAGATTGTATTTTGAAAGAAATTGTCTTCAAAGAAAATACTGAGAAACAAAAATGAAATACTCATTACAAAAGTTTAAAAAATTAAAGCCGACTAAATGTTTGAGAAATTATATATTAAAAAAGTTGCAATATGGTATAATTAAGAAAAATATATTATTTAATTTGTTAAAATGTGTGAAACTGGAATAGTATCAAATTAATAAATATTTTAATTAAAAACATAAGTGCATTATCCTATAGAGGAGGCAAATCTCTTTTAGAAAGGGGTGTATGAGAAGATAACTTTTTCTTCTCATATGTTCTTCTCTCATCTCTATAAATTTTTATATTTCTAAATTTTTTTTTTTAGTCTTTTGGATTATGTAATTTATAAATATTTTTTCAAATTTATAATTAGTTTTTGGATTATATAATTTAAAAATCTTTTTTCACATACATAATTAGTTTCCGTATTACATAATCTGCGTAAGTCTTTTTTAGTTTCCAGATTAGGTAATCCAGAAGTCTTTTTTCAAACGCGTGTCAGGATTACATAATCTGGAAGCTATTTTATAGAAGTGACACAAGAAAGATAAAAATGTATTTTCATTATTTTGTATGGAATGACAGAAGAACATATGGAGGTGCAGGAAGAAACAGTCAGAGAACTGTTGAGGCAGGCCCACTAGAGGAGAAGTGCTGAGGAAGGCCCATTAGAACAGAAGAGTGTTGGGCTGAGTTGGAGGCCTTTTGTGTGAATAAAATGTGAAGAAAGATTGAAGTAAAAATGCAAACCGTCTCTTTCAAATTGTCTGCAACATCAATTCTGCAGATGAACGAAGACAAAAATGAAGTTAAAATAAGAAGTTATTTTTAAATTAAAAGTGAAAACAAAACAAAAATTCCAGAGAATGATCATTACGAAGCTTCAGATTCGAAAAAGGTATAAAATTGTATGAAGATGCATTCCATAGGTTAGGTTTGGAAGAAGACAGAAATTAATAATTGAGCTTAAAACTGATATTTTAGCGTCGGTGATCATCAGCTGTGGACTTCATTCCTTCTTCACCCATCTTATCCCTTTCGTTGCTTTCATCAAAATAATAGCAATTATTATAAAAAAAATGAGTTGGGACTTGTTCAAAAATCAAAAGCAGTGACTTTTTCAGAATATGAAATTCCTTTTCAAAGCTTAAAGAAAGGAGGGCAATGTATGTTCAAAGCTTAAAGTAATGGCAAATTAAACGGATTCGTTGGCCATGCGTTGTCCCGAATTTTACGACAAGACAATGTCAAACTCAAAATCATCTCACATCCTCGTACCTTTGCTTTGGTTTCAATTTTTGACATTATTTTTACATTTCACATATCATCACCCCAACATTCCACATCCTACCAATTTCAACAAGGGAAATCATTCTTCTCCATCAGTTATGTGCACGTATTTTCAGTGTCATCGTCATCATTCATAGCATAAATCAATGGTGTTCTTTCTTTCTTTGGGCTTCTCTTGAAGAATACAGAGGAGATGAAATCATTGCAAGCAAAAGTACCCTTATCAGCTCATTACTCACTTGTTAGGAATGAATTGATACAGTGCCTGTTAGTACTCCAATATTTCTATAACTAATGTGTTTGTTTCAACTTTCACTACCTATATTTGCCACAAATTCGTGTCAAATTTGCAAGATAACAACACCAGCTACTTGCACCCAAGGCAAGGTGAAGACAATCTCCAAACATGTAGCTAATCTAATTCTAAGCAATTTACTTTCTTCCTGAACAAGTGACTCAAGTTTTAAGCTTCCATTCCCTTTCGTGCATTCCTGCCTGAGACCTGTTAGCAATGCAAAGCCAATGGAAACAGAAAGGAAAGGAGGCAAAAGAAGCTGGCATTGAATTTCCAAGAATGTTTTTTCCGGAGCATTAATAGGCATTTGTTTGATTCCAAATTTATCGAGTTTCAAACAGGCGCAAAGAGGATTGGTAAAAAATTATCCCAAAAGTAGGAGCTACATTTTTATTCCTTGTCGATGGAACAACTGAATTCTTCACATATAGAATCACTCTGTGCTGCTACTACATACACATTCACACCACAATGAATCACAAAGGAGATAAACAGATTTACTTTACACAAAAATTCTATATTACCATTTACCACCCGTATAAACTAGCCAAGGGGAAGAGAGGAGAGGAGCCTAAGCAAACAACCACCAAAAAGAGGTGTTTGGAAGAATTTCTGAATACAAAAGCAACGGAGCTTGCACATATGAGTGGAACAGCAAGTGAAGATGGTGCAAGAACAATGTGTCAGGGTGCATATTCATGCTCAAGGGTAGGCTGCGTTCGAGTAACCGTGGCAGCAGGCGCTTTTGTGTCCCCAACATTGGCCACATGAAGGGCCTCTCCTGCATCTGCAGCCCTTTCCATCTGTTGTATTCTCTTCTTTCGTTTGTACTTTAGCGCCCACAAAACCAGCAAACACAGCAACACCAAAAACACAATTCCACCCAACACAGACCCCACAATGGCCCCAACCTTCTTGCCACTTTTGCTCTCCTTTGGCACAACTGGCGGTGGTGGTGGTTGAGGTGGAGAAGGAGCAGGAGACACTGGTGGTGGCAGTGATGGTGGCGGGGGTGGAAGAACAGAAGTCTCGGCCACGATAGATAAATGGCCTTGTGTGGAGGTAGAGCAAGTGTCGCCTCCTGTTACATTGCTGAAATTGGAGGAACCCTGCAAATCAAACCAAACACATCTTGCCACAGCACCCAGAGGAGGATCTCTGACATCCATAAACTTGACCCTGATAGGGTCAGCAGAGGCACTAACATTGAGGGTTGGTAAATTAGTAGCTGACAAATTGGAGCCATTGTAGGCCAAGAGTCCGAGAACAGGAGCCAGGTAAGTGTAATTGGGCAAAGGGTAGTACCTTTTGGACCAATTCCCCAAATTTTGGTACACCAAAACCAGCCTCTTCACATACGGTTTCTCAATGATCCCTATGGGAATCTCAAACTCGTTGTAACTGGGAACAACCCCTCTTCTCCTCAAACTACCACTCCTTAATCTCAATGCGGCAATCTTAACCCCACTGAAATTGGAAGGAAGGTGAGATGTTGCATTGTAAATGGTACCTGTTTTGGGTTTGACCAAAGCCCTGTAGGCATATTCTTGCAGAATCGCGTCTAGTGACCTGGCTTCGCTAGATTGAGCCCTGACACGGGGAAGAGGAGAGCATAGCAGAAGAAGCAGAAGCAGAAACAGCAGAAGAAGATGATGATGATGAAGCCCCATCGAGAACCAAAACAACAACAACCACAACAATAATAATAATAATAAAGATAAAGTTTTGAGCTGTTGGGGGTCTTATTGAGAGGCAGGGTATAACATAAAGAACAATATTCTAAAGCGACTTTGAAGGTTTGGTCTTTGTTGTGCTGAATTGAACCGTTATAGGGAAAAGGCAAAGAGAAGGGTGGGGAATCTTGCTCTGGGCTTTAGCATTTCATCCATTCCTCAAAAATCAGCTGAGTTCCAAAAGGGGAACAAGATTGAATTGAAGAAAATGAAAACGAAAACGAAATTAAAGGTGAACAGAAAGAAAGCCCTAAATATGAGATGTTGAGGGAAACCAGAATCGAAACATGGGAAACAATGTTGACGAGAGTCCTCCATTACAGCATTTGGACTCAGATCATACTCTGCTCCAGAAAGAGCACAGAAGGAGGAAGAGAAAGAGATAAGTAGTATGTGTTGCGTTGCAGAGAGTGGTTGAGGTGCAGTGGAGCACCACAACAAAAGCAGAAAGCAGGGTGAGTGTGAATGTGTGTTTGTTTTTGTGGCCCTTCCAAAAACAAAAACACCAACAACAACATCAACATCAACAAACACCAACCTCTTCCATGTCAAATTATTCACTCCTTCTTCCCTCCTCCTAACCCTTATTCAATCATACAATTTAATATTAATTTACTTTTTTCTCTAAATTCCTTAATTTTACCTAAAAAACAAACCTATAATTCAAAATCATAGTTCTTTTCTAAGCACTCCATGCAATTATGGCTTCATAATTCAAAAAAAAAACTTACATGTTTGGTTAGAACAACTATTTACCAACTCATGCACATGTTTGACGGCGCTTAACTTTACTCTATAATTTATTTCATGTTCCAACATTATTTAATGAATGAAAGCATACTTCTACTGGTAACAGATTAAAAATAAACTCTTGTTTTTTTTTTTTTTATATATATATAAAGATAAATTAATATTTTAGATAAAGTCTTTGTCTTATCGTGTAATCTGGAGTGAGGGGTTCCATTATTAGTTAAGCTTACGTAGAGATGACAGAATGATAAGTTAGCTCCATTGAGTTCTTCTGTTCATTTATTTATTTTTTATTTTGGTGAAAGAAAAACTCAAAGTCCTGTTTCAATTTGGGTTTGACATAAACTCAAATAAAGAAAAGCCTTGAAAAGGGCTGCACTCAAATTTAATGCTCTTGTGTTCAGTTGGGTAGATATTTTGAAAAACAAGTGATTTTTTTTTTTTGAGGAAATTGAAATACAGATAGATTTGGAAGTAAAGAAAAAAGAAGAAAAGGAAAGTAGTTAAAGCACACATGAGTGATCCGAAAAAGAATATAAAGAAATAAAGGTGCAGAGATGAGTGAGTTTACAGTGATGACCCTAGTTGTGTTGCATTTATACGAAAATGTGGTGTTCCAAAAGAAGGTGTTGAAGGATAGAGAGGGTTGGTTGGTTGGAGTGCAACGCAAAAATACTTGTGAATCAATTCAATTGGAAATGAACAAGATGCATACATCATCGCTATAAATACATTCAACTGCATCATCTTTCCTCAATTTTCATTCATGCAACATTAATCAACATAAAATCCTTTTAAATGTGGTGGGAAAAAGGGCAAATTCTTCCTCCACTTCTTACATTTATACCCACTCCATATTAAAACTGGAAAATTGGTTTTAATATTTTTAATTTTTTAAATAATACTAGATGAAGTATAATCTCATTTTTTTTAATAATCTCGTGACATCCTATATCTCCATATCTTTTCATTTTTTTGTCACAACACTTTCATTATTCTACATTTGAAAGAACAACTTCATTACTTGTTATGGAAAAAAAAATATATGGAAACAACTCACATGTTCACGAATTAACTGCAAAAAAATTAAACAACATAGGATTTAACGTGATTCGGTTGTCAACGGCATCCTACATCTACATGGACAACTATTAGGTTTTTTTTTTTTTTTCTGTTGCGTACAAAATTACAAGTACAATGATCTCTTTACATAGAAATTATAAAGGGAACACAATGATTAAACTCATCCACTAAAACATTGTGTCTAGTCAACCCAACCTAATTGGGCTGTCTTCATACTCAACAAATTGAGTGTGTGTAAAACAGTTAACGAGTTCATTGTATTCGACGTTTTCCAATGCAAATATAATTTTTTTTTAAAATTTTATACTCTATTTTTACATCTTTGTAGTATTTTTTTTTAATTTTATGATCACAAAACTTATCTCAGCAATATATATTATATGAGTTATTATAAATAAGTATCACCACCCCTAATTGAAGATGGGAAAAGGTTATTAGACTTTTCACTATGGTCACTCTAATTAGAAGAATATTGTTATAATTAAAGAAACAAAAAGTATGAAGATGTTGTTAGATAGAATTTGGCAGGAACAAAACTTATGAATTACTTCAAAATCTTAACTCGCTGTTGCAAATATTTGATTTGGATGAATTGGAGTAACAATTATACTTTTCTCACAGCTTTGGTGAAATGATTGAGTTTGCTGAAACTATATGAAGAAAAAACAAAGTTTTTAATCAAAAGCTTTACAAAGTATAAGTTAATTAAAATTGGCTTTACCAAAAGTTGTATGTGAGTTTGACTTAAAAATAAACTCAATAACATTTTTAAACCTTATAAGCAAGCTTTGGGTTTCGACTTTCACGGAAAAACAAAACCACTTTCTCCCAAGTAGGTATGATGGACTTCTTTGGGCAAATTTTCATTATCAATTACCTCATCATTAATAGATTCATTTTTATTTAATAAATTAATTATTATTTCATAAGTTTAGACTTGATAATTTAGTAAATTGGTTTAAAAAGTAAAACTATCTGATAAACTAATTAGTGAATATAAAAGACTTGAAAAGACAAAATTAAGTAAGCTTTCTTGTATAAATAATTTATTTTGTTTATGTAATTATAGTTTTAATTTCTTTTAAATAATTAAAATATCATAACAAAATTCATTCTTTTATTTCCCTTTTAAAAAGTTTTATAGATTTTTTTTTTTAATTTATATAATACAAAGAGTTGATCTAATGAGTATTAAGTAAATTTAATTTTCTATCTCTTAAATTAAACAACTATTTTATTCCCCCGTTTTTTACAATTTTGTGTAATTTTCATTTAGCATTATGCAAATGAAACACTAGTTACCTGAATTTACAATGTTAATTATTTTTTTTTAATTTAAATCACGTGAAATATTAAAAGTAACCCAACAAATATTATAATAAAAATAGTAGAGTAATTAACTGTTTATTACAACATTGAAATAAATTTGTTGCAGAGTGTGTTTATGAATATACTCTTACCTCTAATGTTGATATCTATGACGTCTTTAATGTATGAATGAATTTATTTGAATTTAACGAATAATGTAAAATTATTTTTGAGGGTGAATGAAGGATTTGAATAAAGCAGAAGCAAAATACATAAATTAAAGAAACAAAATTAGTGCATGGCAATTAATAATTTATATTCTTTAAAGTAATTTAATATACATAACCAATTAAAAGCAGTGGCAAGAAAGTAAAATAATTTGGGGGTTTTATGGTTGTATGATTGCATGATATGATTGGCATATAGTCCAAAGAGAGTAAGCACAAATTGAAGTAGAAGCTCCTTTTCATGATTAGTGACGTCACACCCACATTCACATGCTTCTCCAATCAACTTCTTTCTTACTCCACAATTCCAGCTTCTCCCTAACCCTAATCACACACTTTGATTCATTTTATGCAAGTAATAATAATATGTAACCATCAAACAAGCATTGAAGTTTCTTTTTAAAATTTAATTCACATATGTATATATTTTTCAATTATATCTTTGTTTATTCATTTACCTTCTTTATCATCTTTGATTTGTATGAAATACGACATAAAAGCAAGCAAAATAATATAATTCTAGCTTAACAATTATATTACTAATTATGTGTTCCTAAACTATCCAGAATTTGGGAAGGCTCGTGACGATGTGAGAATATGAAAAAAAAAATATAAACATAAATTTTGGATTTCAAACGTTCATTAAGTTAAATAATAATTGAGATTAATATCATGTGACAATATGTAGTAATTGAGGCTTTAAACACACAAAAAAAAAATTGATTTCTCGAGACATGAGCGATCACTGTTTATAAGGATTTTATCCGTGATGTATTGCGCAAGTCTTTCAGGATACAACAAGAACTTTCTGAAATTTTCTGAGGATCAGAACTAGCAAGTTACTCTTAAAACCCAATAAACCCAGAAAAATATTATAATAAAATAAAATAGTAAATGAAGAGAGAGAAAGAGAAAAATGTGAAAAGGTGAGAGGAAGAAAAGGTGCACAGTGGTGGTTTGAAGAAGATGGAAAACTGTGAGTGAGAGTTGTGTATTTTGGAAGAGGGAAACCCTTGTATAGAGGGAAAAATGTAACAATCCCAAAACTGTCACAACCCACGTTCCAGCCATTAGCGGCATTATTCCAAGTTCCAATTGCACAACCTCCCGAGACGAACGGAGTCTTCGAAGGTCTGAGTCATCCGCTTTGCCCTTGCACAGATCGTGAGTCTAGAAGACGATCCCACACACGAGAAGAGTTTCAAGATAATCAAGATGCTTGCACGATGGTTGCCGCAAAACGCACAACAATAGAACTGAACCCTAAGTGTTCGTGAAGCAAAATGGTATTCTCTATCTTTTGCGATATTCCAAATGTAGTTTTACAACAATCCCCCACATATAGCAAAAGATAAAACATAGAGATAAAGAAAGAAAAAGAAGATTTTGGGTTCTTCTAAGATGTAATGCATCAGATCTGGAATAGCAAGCTATATGAACCAGTCTTAGATTAATGAACTTAACACATAGTGTAGTTGGTGTAGCAAGCTATTTGAACCAAGATACTTAGTATGTGTTAGAGGTTTGTCAATCACAATACACTCTGCACATTACTTGTTGTTATCGTTGTGTTGCGCTTACTAGGCCATGCGCGTGTCCAATATTCATGAGTGCTATAGAGATCTTGCCAAGATCTCATGCAAGCGGCTCCACTTGACACTCATATAGGTGATTTCATCAAGTGTATGCTGCAAATCATACACCACCCATAAGGGATATGAAAATCATTAAAACTCTGTAAATCGTTAAAAAAAATTTACTTCAGAATTTTAACCACAAAGTTTATCCTCTCAATAATGCAGTATCTAGCACTTTCACACACACCATAGGAATGGACAAAATTGATTTTAAATCAATAGTAGTGCTAGCATAACTAACAAATGACTTGTGTTTTACCTATATGAACCTTATTCATGGGATCTCCAATCACAAAGGTTGGGTTTCCATCACTTGTTTGTTTGCAAGTGACTTAAGTCTCATTTCCCTCGATGTTTCTAAAATCAGTTTTCTCCTAAGAGGTTTAGTCAAAGGATCTGCCAAATTCCATTATGACTTGACATAGTCAATAGAAATCGTTCCACTTTTTAAAAGTTGTTTCACTAAATTATGTTTCAATTGTATATGTCTGTTCTTTCCATTCAAAAATTTTATTTTTAGCTATAGCTATTGCGGATTGGCAATCACAATGCATTGATACAAATGGGGTTGGTTTCATTCCTAACAAAATGTTTGCTAAGAATTTTTTCAACCACTCAGCTTCACTACCAGCCATTTTAAGAGCACAAACTCATATACCATTGTTGATCTTGCAATAATAGTTTGCATGGATGATCTCCATGTAACTGCACCACCCCCAAGTGTAAATACATAACCACTAGTGGATTTTGTCTCATTTGAATCAGAGATCCAGTTAGCATCATTGCACCCTTCTAGCACAGTGGGAAATCCACTATATTCAATGGCATAATCCATTGTACCTCTCAAGTATTTCATGAGTCTCGCAAGTGATCCCAATGATCCTGACTAGGACATTGAGTGTACCTACTCAGTCTACCTACTACATAAGCAATATCTGATATAGAAAAGCCCATTAAATGCAATAAACTCCCAGTTATCTGGGCATACTGAGTTTGAGAAATAGATTCTCCTTTGTTCTTCTTTAATTTAGAGTGTTGCTGCCACTTGAGAGTCCAAGAATTCCCTTAAGATAAGACTATAATAGAAGAAGACATAAGTGTCTCTCACTCACTCACCAATTTGGTAGAGGTTCTTTACTCTTAAAAAATCAATCTTATTATTTCAAAGACCTAAGCCTCCCTTTTATAATGGGGAAAACCAGTCACAAAGTACAAGAGAAGGAAGCTTGAAAGGTGACCTTTTATTGCCTTCTAAGATACTCTAGCGCCTAAAGAGAGAAGGAATGTGAAAAGGCTTTCTTCTAGTCCCTTCCTACCAAAACTAGCGTCTAAGGTGCTATACAATGGAGGTGTCTTTTAGGTTTCCCTCTTTAGCACCTTCCTAAACACTACTCCTAAATGTTTTACAATTTTATACAAAAGTAATCATAAAAAGGGAAAACATTTGAAGCATATTACCCAAATCCTTAGCTTTGCTCCTTGTAATCCTTTGAGGTATAAAGGATGATGAGCTAATTTGTCTTTGAGAATCTTGAACTTGAACCTCATTATTTTCTTCTACTTGATCTTCATCAAACATCCATTTGGTGAATTACTAACTTATGGATAGGTGTTAGGGCTAGCAACACACAAATAGAGGAAATCCTAGTAACAAGGGCAAAAGTATCAAAATAATCTATGTTATGTTTTTTAGTGAAACTTTTAACAACTAATTATATTTCTCTATGGATCAATCATGATGGTATTTCTTCTTAAAGATCCACTTACAACAAATGAGTTTTGCTCCTTTAACAGATCTACTAAGGTCTACGTATTATTTTTATTAATTGAATCAAGCTTAGTTTTAATGGCCTTATCCCAATGTTTAGCATCAGGAGCACTAGTATCTTCTAAAAAACTTATTGGATCATTTTCAATTAGATAAGTGTAAAAGTCATCTCCAAATGAGGTTTTCTTTCTCTGTCTTTTACTTCTCCTAACACCCTCACTCATGGCATCATTAGCACCATCGATAAATTGTTAAGATGTACCACTACTCTTTAGAGGAAAGAAATGTTCGAAGAACTCAACATTTTTCATCTCTACTATAGTGTTACATTCAATTATATCACTATTAAGAACTAAAAACCTATAGGCAACACTATGTTTCGCATATCCTAAGAGCATGCAATCAGATGTTTTAGAGCCTATTTTTCTTTTCTTAGGATTAGGTAACATCATTTTAGTTAAACACCCACACACTCTTAGGTATTTCAGATTAGGTTGATAACCTTTCCACAACTCATAGGGTGTTGTTTTACCAGTTTTCTTATGTGGTATCCTATTTTGCAAAACACGCGGTAAACAGAGATTACCAGTTTTCTTTAAGAGTTTTATTTTTCCTTTCAACTACTGCATTAGATTCAGGTGAACACGGTGGGGTTACTTCATGAATAATACATTCTTTAACACAGTAATCATTAAATAAAACATATTCACCACCTCTATCTGCTATGATTCTTTTAATTTTCTTATTTAATTGATTTTCTACTTCCGCCTTATAAGTTAAAAACATGTCAAAAGCTTCATCCTTTTGTTTAATTAAATACACTCTGATGTATCTAGAAAAATCATCTATAAATGTTACAAAATAATTTTTACCACCTCTAGACATGGTTTGTTTGAAATCTGCAAGATTAGTATGAATTAAACCAAGAAGTTCAATTTGACGTTCTACAGAGTGACATGTTTTCTTCGTTATTTTAGATTACTAGTGTTACTAACCCGTGCATCGCACGGGAAAGAAATACATATATAATTATTAGGTACAATTATTGATGAAGTATTATTATTATTATATTAATAATATTTTATACTATATTTTTGACTTTTTTATGGTATTTTTTGGGGTTTTTTTTATTAAAGTTTCTTACTTTTATCATTTATGTCGATTCTTTTCATCTCTTTATCGGTTTGTTTCTTCTATTATTTTTCATATTGTTGTTTCTGTGTTTGTTGCAACATAAAAATGATTTCTTTTTTTATTTTCTTATAAAAAATTGATGGCTTTTGATATTTCTATTGATATAAAAAATAACTTAAGATTTAAACTATATTATAAAAGTAAAATAAAAAAATAATGTTGTAAGTGAAATCTGAAAAATAAATAAAAGTGAAATCATAAAACAGTTATTTTATG
>Ga0123342_1002788_pt1 | contig 28765 bp, 16 predicted proteins | sample Turbeawhitnodule_FD_89960 | JGI IMG/M metagenome (GOLD analysis project Ga0123342, IMG submission 89960) | Root nodule microbial communities of legume samples collected from Mexico - Turtle bean Mexico white nodule | ecosystem: Host-associated > Plants > Roots > Nodule | place: Mexico: Nepantla... | reverse complement strand
GAGTGGAGAGGGTATTAAAGAGGTTGGATGGGTGGTGGGTGAGGAGATGAGAGAAACAACGATTAGAAGTTTTTGTTACGTATGTATCTTTTGGATTGATAAAAAAAAGTGTATAAATTGCAATTTTAAAATTTGAAATTAATAAATAATTAATAATTAAAAAAATATTTTGAATAAAAAAAATAGTTTTATATATTTAGGTATTACGTAATGATATTTGCTTATAAATTTATATAAAAAAAAATAAAGAAAAATGAGATATGCGTAAAGCAAGATGAAAGATAATACATGAAGTTGATAGAACATAACTATCACTTTAATTAAATCACTAATAATTTAGAAATTTGTAGATATTATTTTGTGGATATGTATGTACTATTTTAAGTCCTTAAGTGCGTAAATTTTTTGATTTTTTCTTGGATAAATAGTTATCATTGACATTCTAAATTATTTTTAGATGTTTTTATGTTTATTAGTTGAAAATTGTTGTTAATTATTGAAATGATACAATATGTGTTAACACATGAAGAGAAAAATAAATGAAAAATATGTATTTATTAAATATTTAAGTAAATGGTACATGAAATATTTTATATTAAATGAAACATAATTAATCGTGAGAAGTGGACGTCTCAACAATGTAAGACATGGTTTTTTTTTATCATGTGTTTAATAATATGAACACTTTTTGGACAGATCATATTGTTTCTTTATGTCCATCTCGATCTTTATATATCTTGAACTAGCTTCACTTCTCTTTATTTGATGTTCTTTTTATGTTTGAATTTGAACCTAGTATTTAATAAATATAAAAAAATAAATAGTCTTTATTTATGAATTCACAAAATAGGTTTTTATAAAAATGAGATACTTATTTTAATATATACATAAGTGAGATGTAGATGTCAAAATTAAATCCTAAACCTTAAACCTTAAACTCTAAACAAACATCCATTATATCTGTAGCTTTTAAATTTTTTACAATCACAACACAGTAAGAACAAACTGTAGCTTGATGGTCATACTCTATAACTATTAACAAAGATTTTTATTGTCATATAACTTTTTATATTATCTCATGAAAATATAAATACCAACTGTAATTTTATTATATATATATATATTAAATTACTAACATTGTATTCATATCATATAACAAAAAGGAGTTGAATGGGATGTGATACAAATATAAATATAAATTAAATCTTAATAATCAATAATAAAAAAATTACCAATTTTTTTAAGATTTAATGATTTTTTATTACTTACTGAAAATATATATTACTCTTATAAGTGTCCTGTTACACTATTCCTATTATAAATAAATGAAGAAATAAAAGAATTAAAAAGAAAATTTAGATGAAAAATGAAAAAGATATTATGGTTAGATCCATTATGTTAATCTATTGATTAATAGGATATTTAAGATCCGTTGTCAACAGAATTTATTATGAGAAGTAACTGATTTTGAAAAGGATAAAGTAAAATCGCATGGAAGAGGGGGAAAAATGGGAGGAATAAGGAAGAAAAAGTAGAAACACTAGAATTTGTTTTCATTTAATTTAAAACCGTTCTTCCTTCTGTTCCTCCCATTTATGGAGCTTTATGCTTCGTCGCCGCCACCTTCCTCCGATTTTCCCTCCAATTTCTCTCTCTAAACCCTAATTCCGCCCAATTCTCCCTCCGCCCGCCATGTTCCCCTGGCGGAATTTTGCCAAATCCGCCGAGGCCACCTTCTCGCGCTGGGCTCTCAAGAGGGTTTGCAAGTTCTTCCTCAAGAAGAAACTTGGCCAGTTCATTCTCGGCGACCTTGACCTCGACCAGCTCGACGTGCAGCTCTCTCAGGGAACAATTCAGCTCTCCGATCTCGCTCTCAATGTCGATTTCGTCAACGCCAAGGTATTCCAGCTATTATCGCCCCTTTTTTTTTTTTTGGATTGAAAGTGCTGAAAGAAGGTATTAGGATGTAAGGAATAGCAGAAGGAAGCCTAACTTGAATTAGTTGTTTATTAAATTCGGTCGTGTATGTATGGTCAAGGTTAGGATGTAAAGTCATGTGGCTTTCTGTAACTTGTCGTTTTGGCCAGCTAGGTGAGACTTAATGGTTCGCTTTGGTTCTGTCAATTTGTTCTTTTTCTTTTTTGTTGGTAAATACAAGCTTAGATGAATTTTTGGTTCGGTAGGGTCAGGTAAGGCCTTGAGGCTCAAAATATGGTTTTCCGTCAATCTCTTGTGATAATATAGTGCTGTCACTTGATATGCTCCTCATACATGCATCACCTCTCTCATAAGGACTAAGGATCCTTTTGGCAAATAACATAATGAAGGTCTCACTGAGTAGGTACTCATAATTGTTTTTATACAAGATATAAGCTGTTTTCATAAACTATCGTAGAGTGGAATAAGCTGAAAACAGTTTCTGGACTGCCAGATCATAAGCTCTTTCAAATGGGACCTAAGTACGTCAAATGGTGTTTGTTATAGGAAAAATATGAATTCTTAATGTAGGGTAAGTTTTATCACAAAGTAAACATTTAGGATTGTTTTTATAGAATTGGATGGTGTTCTCAGCTAAAAAGCATGAAGGGTATTTATTTATTTATTTATTGTTAACTTATCGCCTTCCTCTGCAAATGTTTAACAGTTTGGTAAGACATCATCCATAATGATCAAAGAAGGTTCAATTGGCTACCTGTTGATTAAAATGCCATGGAGTGGTAAAGGTTGTGAGGTTGAAGTGAATGGGCTTGAATTGGTAGTTTCTCCGTGCTCAGATAAAGTGTCAACAAGTGAAGATGTAACTTGTAGCATGGATAATAGTGATAATCATCACCACAGATACAGCTCAACGATGACTGAGCACGAAATATCAGATGATGCTGAGAAGTTGGCTTCCATGGATGTTCACGAAGGTGTGAAAACTATAGCAAAAATGATAAAGTGGTTGCTCACAAGCTTCCATGTTACAGTAAAAAATGTAATTGTTGCATTTGATCCATCTTTAGATAAAGTAGAAAATAAGACATATCGTCGTCATGCCTTAGTTCTTCAGATTTCTGAAATACAATGTGGAACTAGTCTGTCTGAAGATGCTGATTTGAATGTTGATGTCCTTGGAATAAGCCAGTTAACAAACTTTGTAAAGTTTCATGGAGCAGTTATTGAGCTTCTCCAAATAGATAATGAGGATTTTTACTTTCAGCATGAATCAAGGGCAGGATGTGATGAACCTGTTTTGGGGTCAAATATAGAAACATGTCCAGTCTTGACTGGGAACAAAGGTGGATTTAGTGGAAGTATAAAATTAAGTATTCCTTGGAAGAATGGCTCCTTGGACATTTGCAAGGTGGATGCTGATGCTTGTGTTGATCCCATAGTGTTAAGATTTCAGCCTAGCTCTATTAAATGGCTATTGCAATCATGGGAAACTCTTAAGAATCTGAACAAGGATGGCAAAGGTTGCACAAATCACAACATAAGAGGACCTGCCCAGTTAAATTCTACATTGTTACGTCATTCATCAACTTCAGTTTCTATTACCAATGCTCCCAGTGAGAGTATAACTGCTGGCGGTAGTTTGTCAGCTGAATACGCTTCTATGATCCAACCTGAAACCCTTGCTGAAGATTTACTTCCTGCGGCTAATCTTATATCCGATTGGGTACCATTATCTGCAGACACAAATCATAATAAAGATGGTATTCAAGAACTTGATTTTGGGGCAAGGTAGGTCCTTCTTTTTCCCTTTTAAATGTTATCATTATTAGAGAAACATTTAATTGAAGTAAATTGCTATTGGCAGTCTCTCTGGATACCTTGACAAATGACAATTCTGAAAATCTTATTGAATAGGAAACTTTCTTATGCTACTTTCCAATTAAATATTTGTCATCAATTGATCCTTCCCTCCCAAAGAGAAAAATAAACTCTCCAGTAGAAAATTTTGAAATTCACTCAAATATCTCTACTGGATGTATGTGTTACAGATGAGTCTAAAAGCTTTAAAATGGAAGTATAATTTGTGTTCACTGTATCATCAATTCAACTTTATGGTTACTCTGAGGTAAACTTTATAATTTGTATACTTTTTGCAATTTTACCTAATGTTAACAATGTAAAGAAATATCACTTCCTTAGGATATCTACTATGCACATGATAGCTAAATCAATTAGGTATTTTTAGGAGTTTATAGGTCTTCCCTACCTTTGTTGACTCTGAATCTGTTGATAATTTTGTTATGGGAATTCTGCAGTGTGGACCAGTTTTTTGAATGTTTTGATGGAATGAGAAATTCGCAATCAGCTTTAGGAAACAGTGGAATGTGGAATTGGACATATTCAGTTTTTAGTGCTATTACTGCTGCATCCAGCCTTGCTTCTGGATCTTTGCATATTCCATCTGGTACTTAATTTTTCCAGCTATTTTTGTAGTTAATTTGTTATAGAAACTTTATAATCTTCAATCTGTTTTGTTTAAACTTTTTATATGCATTTCACTCTTGCATATTGCATTTTTTCATGTCTATATACAAGTAAATATACAGGAGCTAAACTACTATTTCTAATGTTTGTGCTGAACAAATAAGCATACAAAATATATACTGTTTCCTTTTGATAGTTTGTTATTCACTAATGTTTTTTATGATATTAACAAACAGAACATCAACATATGGAAACCAATTTCAGGGCAACTTTTGCTGGAGTATCAATTGTTTTGTCTAGCTGTGTTGATGAACAGAATACAGTTTCTGATACTGAAATTGATCACATGGCTGGGTTACAAATTGATTATCTTGGTGCAGAGTGCAATGACATTGTTTTTGCATTGCAGGTAAATTTTGCTTCTATGCTTTACCCAAATCCCTTTGCAAAATCTTTACCCATGGCTTCATGCTTGCTTTGAGAGACCTATTTATTTACCTGTATCTACTCTGATACTTGTTTTTGAATAAATTCCTCCACTAACTTTTAATGCATTGTGATCCCAATAGGTATGCCCTCAAGGCATGACTCTTGATGCAAAGGTGAGGCATGTAGAAGTTGCTAATTTTGTGAACATTGGAATTGATGCTAAAAATCAAACTGCTTTGGTTCAACACCTACAAGCTAAGGTCCTTGATGCTCTCCCTTCGTCTACCTCTTACAATATAGATTCACATTCATTAATTGGGCCTGTTGCGACAGATTTTCCATTTGGAAATAATGATTGTTTGTTGAAAGTTACACTGTTTAGAACTTCTGGTGTCACGAATTGCCAATTTTCAATGCAATCAAGTTCATCTGATGGTTGCCTGACAGGAAAGACATCATTCTCACTGAACTTGCCCCCATTTATTTTTTGGGTTATCTTTTCAGTAATTAATGTGCTCATGAATCTGCTAAAGGAAGTTGATAAATCACTTGGGATGCATAATAAAGAAAATATAATTCTATCTGAAGAATCAGATAACAAGTGTGGACCGTCTCAGAGTAATATGAAGGAAGGTTCTAGTCCCTGTGTGACATCTTTCTCCACAACACAATGCTTGCACGGTGATATATCAATTTCTAATGCAAGAGTGATATTGTGTTTTCCTTTCGGAAGGGACGAAGATTATAACAATTCATTTCCCTGGGAACAGTTCTTTGCTCTTGATTTTACTTCACTGTCACCTTTGAACAATGGTAGCACTCCAGATTATAGTCAAAGTTCAAATGCAAGTTCGAATAAAAGATTTCCTTCTGTATCTGCCCAATCTCTTCAACTGAGTTTCTGTGATCTTGACATCTACTTGATCACATCAAGTAATGAGAATGGTGGAATCATATCCTATGATGCGCAGAATGAGAAATTTTCTGCTAGCTGCTTCTTTTCTATATTTCATAGAAGAGGATGTTTCTCTGTTTTTCGTGTTGTTTGGCAAGGGGGTAAAGTGACTGGTCCTTGGATTGCTAAGAAAGCCAGATTATTTGCTAATTCAGAGGAAAGTAGGGGCAAAGAGGACACTGGAAGAAGGGGGCACGAGTTTGTGTCTGCATCAACAGTGAAAGATCTGGAAGATTGGAAATCTCAAACTCAACAAGAGATGATTTTAAGCTCATCGTTTCTCATACATGTCCATCTATCTCAACTTGTGATTAACGTGAATTATTCTCAATATAAAGGCATACATGATCTTCTACATCAGACATTGAATGCATTGACATGTGTGACTTCTAAGGAAGCCAATGTTGAAAAGGAATCTTCTGTCTCACAATCATCAGTATTTTTGGAATGTGATTCTCTTGAAATTCTTATTGATAGGGATACATCTGAGAGAACCAAAAGTTCAATCAAGAGTGAACTTCCTGGAATTTGGTGTCAGTTCAGGCTGAAAGTTCAAAAGTTTGAGGTGCTGTCGGTGACCAATACTGGCGGCATTAAGGCTGCAAGTTTCTTCCGATTAGCTCATGGTGAAGGCAAGTTGTGGGGGTTTGTCACTGGACTTCCTGATCATGAGTTTCTTCTGATTACTTGTAGCAACTCCTCTGTGAAAAGAGGTGATGGAGGAGGTTCTAATGCATTATCTTCCAAATGTGCTGGTTCTGAAGTCATTTGTCTCTCTGACCCCGAGATTTCTGACACTGTAACATCCATTACTGTCAGTTGTGGTACGATTATTGCTGTAGGTGGTCGTTTGGATTGGTTTGATGCAATTTCATCCTTTTTCTGTTTGCCTGCTTCTAATACCAAAGGGGTAGGAGATACTAGTATTTCAAAGAAGGAACATAATGTCTCTTACACAACTTCTTTTGTTCTGTGCTTGATTGATATTGCTTTGAGCTATGAGCCTTATGTGAAGAATCCTGTAGTTCAGAGTGAACTGAATTCAGAGTCTAGCTGTTCACTTAATGAAGATATGAGTGAACAATGTGTTTCCTGTTTGTTGGCTGCATCCAGCTTAACTCTTTCAAATTCATCTTCAGAAGACACAGTTGGAAGTGTTTTCCAAATCCGAGTGCATGACTTGGGGCTTCTACTTCATTTAATATCAGAATTGAATTCTGTGTCTGGCATTTATAGTGTTGAACATCTTCAAAAAACTGGTTATGTTAAAGTTGCTCAGGAGGCTTTTATGGAGGCGATTTTGAAAACAAACTGTACAAGTAGTCTTCTCTGGGAACTGGAATTATCTAAATCTCACCTTAATGTGGAAACATGCTATGACACAACTGCTGGTCTGATTCGTTTGGCTGCCCAACTTCAGCAATTATTTGCTCCTGATGTGGAGGAATCTATTGTGCATTTGCAGAATAGGTGGCATAACGTTCAACAGGCACAACAAAGGAATGAATTTAAAATTGAAAATAAGAATCTTAGATTTGACTCTATGTCTACAATTTCTGAACAATGCTCCCCTCCAACATTTTCAACGGATGGATCTAGTATAGCTGGCTGGATGGATGAAATATGTGAAGATGCATTTAAAGTAAATAACAATAATGCATCCCAATCTTATCCTTTTGGATCAGGGATTCCACTTGACGGAAGCTTAATCGAGGTTGGTCAGATGAATTTCCATAAGCCTGAAATTCTCTCTCATGAATTAACTTTGACTGAGCCAGTGAGTGTGCTAGGACCAGAAGGTAGCGATACTTCATTTCTGCAAGAGGGTTGTTTTCCAGAGGTTATAGAAAGCTATTGTTTGTCTGACTTATGCCCTCTGTCGGAGCTATCTTTAGGTATTCATTGTGATGAGCTTTCTAGACACAAACTGAGGAATGTGGAACATAAAGAGATTGAAAGAGGAAGTGGTAGATGGTATGGAGGCACCTCTCTGAAAGTATTAGAAAACCACATTGCAGAGGAAAGCAAACAATCTGAACTGGAAAAGGCTGTAGATCATCGAGGCATGCTTTTATCTGACGATAGCTCATCACATGGTGAAACTTGTGGACGAGTAATTCTGAAGAGAATTGATATAAGATGGAGAATGTATGGTGGTTCTGACTGGCTTGACTCTGAGAAAAGTGGGCAGTATTCTGGGAGAGACACATCTATTTGCTTGGAACTTGCATTATCTGGGATAAAATTTCAGTATGACATATTTCCAGTTGGTGGACTACATGTATCTAAGATGCATGTGTCTGTTCAAGATTTTTATCTCTATGACAGAAGCCATGATGCACCTTGGAAACTGGTAATTCTGAAAATTTAGTTGCTTATTCATGGTTTTACATCAAACATCTTTAAACTTACAAGTTAATATCTCTACTTTTAAATTGGAAGGTATTAGGATATTATCACTCAAAAGGTCATCCTAGGGAATCATTTTCAAAAGCATTTAAATTGGACTTGGATGCAGTTAGACCAGATCCTCTTACTCCCCTTGAGGAGTACAGGTAAAGTGCCATTCTAACTGTTTTTTTTGGAATTTGGAAATGGTATGGTATTGGTATCCCCTTTGTAAACCATACCATTAGTTGTGACTGAAATAGGCTGACTGGTTTGGGAATTGCTTCAACTTTCTTCAACTATTAGGTGACTAGGACATTTTGACTACAGTATAATATCATGGTGATGTATATGTTAATAAATATACACAAGCAATATTTGATATCCTGGTCTTTCTTCACCACTAAAGTTCACTTGATTACAGCATTCCCTAAAACTTAAAATAATATAGGAAATATTAAGCATGAAGTATGTCATATATTACACGCTTTTCTTTCTCCTTTTCAGGTTAAATGTTGCTATTTTACCTTTGTTGTTACATCTCCATCAATGCCAGCTTGATTTTTTTGTTGACTTCTTTGGGAGAAAAAACACATTGAAGGATCAGTTTTCTAATAGTTGTCAAGATTTTGAGGGTTCAAAATCATTGCCCGAGAAGACTAAGAAAAATAAAGATTGTGTATTTCATTCAATTGCACCAGAGGCGCTGCTTCCCTACTTCCAGGTGAGTTGTGTTCTATATTATTCTTGTTTTGCTATATTTTTGGACTGTACAGTGTTCTACTGCAACATAAAGTGTTTAAAGAAAGACGGAAATCCCAATTATTATACCTATCAATCCATTTTCCTCGCTAAGTGTTGTATTGAATTGAACTGTTGTTCCCATCATGTTGAAGAAAAACTTGTGTTGTGGTCTAATCCCCATCTTAAAGCATATTTAAGACATTAATTGATAAGCTTTTCTTCTACGTGGTAATATTAATGTATTCATATATTTATTTTGGTTTCAGAAGCTAGATATATGGCCTATTCTTGTTCGGGTGGATTACAGTCCGAGTCGTGTAGATCTAGCAGCTTTAAGGCATGGAAAGTATGTAGAGCTTGTCAATCTTGTCCCGTGGAAGGTAAAATTTCTTCAATTTTTAAATTTTATTTATTTCCTATTATTGATTAAGTTTAGATAAAAAGTCCAGCCCAGCTTTATACCCCTGGTTGTCCTCTTTCCTTTCATACTTTAGTTTTATAACTACCCATATTATCACCTGATGGGCTAATTGTTATACAGTATAGCATCAATGCTTGCTATTTTAGTGGGGGAAGTACAATTGGCAGATAGGTGGTTTTTATCAAGCTACAAAGAATGTACAGGACAACTCTGTTTCCTTATATTTGTCTGTTTCAAGATATTCTTCAAATAATAGACTATTATCTTTTAAACTGAGTTTGATGTGTTTGTCGACTCATATAGGACTATTATATTATATGGTGTCGTAATGACACTCCTGGTTTTGCACCCTGAAAATCATATAAAAAGCATTGTACCCTTTTTATTTTCAATGATTAATGCAAAAAATAAACTATTTGTTGCAAAAAAAGTAAATATAAATATGTTTTGTATGTTGTCCCAGGGGGTCGAGCTTAACCTGAAACATGTTCATGCTTCTGGCGTCTACGGTTGGGCCAGTGTTTGTGAAATTACTGCAGGGGATTGGTTGGAAGATATATCTCAGAATCAAGTATGCTAACTTGGATTATATTCCTTGGAAACGTCAGGGTTACTTTTTAGCTCTCTTCATTTCTAATATTTACATTGTTCAATATGTAGATTCATAAAATACTCCGGGGGCTTCCTACTGTGCGATCATTGATTGCAGTTGGGGCTGGTGCTGCTAAGCTGGTTTCATCACCAGTAGAGAGCTACAAGAAGGAGCGGAGAGTGCTCAAGGGTGTGCAGAGAGGTAGGTTGTTGATACATATTTTTCTGCTAGTTTTATCTGTATAATTTAGATTTATGCTCGAGATAATAAAAAATAAGCCAGCTACAGCAGTAGAATTTATCATATTTATGAGGTATCTGTTGGTAGTGCTAACATTTCTGCAATTTATTTAGATATTGAAACATGATACTAACCATAGAAGAATCACACCACAAAAGCTTGCTGTTGTAGTTGGTGAGCCCAAATTTTTATAAACATCACGCTTACCCTTCCAATCTGGAACTCCACTTTTATAACTTCCAATTAGATCTTAACATCCAATCACACTTTGCAGCCCCAAAGGTCTTGTTGTGTTCCGGCCATTTGACTATAATCCCAAGTGAACCCGGCAATACTTGTATCACCTCTGTGCTATTCAATTTCAATTGAGAGAGATGGTGGAGAACTCTGGTACAAATTGATAATAACCTTGGGAGAACCATACTATATCTTAGAGAAACTGAACGAGAGAAATTTTATTGGTTGTTCAACAATCAATGAAATGAATGTTACAAGTATTTATAGTGTTTGCACCGTTCAACTGCTGTGTGCTACCGCCTAGCTAATATGAATATTACAATGGAACTATACACTAGCAATTCTTACTAACATCCCCCCTCAAACTCAAGGAGGACATTTTTCAGAAGAAAAATTCTTCACATTGTGTTTGCTTCGAAGAAACGTAAATCGAGCTGAAGATAGTGGCTTTGTTAGAGCATATGCCCACTGATCAAGAGCAGGGATATGATAAATATAGAGCTGCTTGGCCTGAATCTTCTCTCACACAAAAAAAAACATCAATCTCCATGTGTTTAGTTTAGTACGATTATAAAAAACTGGATTGTGAGCAGTGGCTATAGCACTTTGATTGTCACATAAAAGTACTGGAGTAGTGTAGGGCATATAGTGGTTTGTACATAATCTTTCACTGGTAAATAAATAGTCTCCAGTTGCAATAACTTATACCATCACTCTTAGTGTTCCTTATGTTGGCAGTTGGCACTTCTGAAGCTTCCATTGCTGAATTCAGTTTTCTAAATCCATTTGAATGATTATAGGATTTTTTGCTTAGTTTTCTGGACCATTAATGCTGAGTTGCTCTACTCTGGCTCAGTTTTCGTTGTAATATTAACAAATCTTTGTAGGTACAATTGCATTTCTTCGAAGCATTTCTCTTGAAGCTGTTGGACTTGGAGTTCATCTAGCTGCCGGAGCCCATGACATTCTCCTCCAAGCAGAATATATTCTTTCAAGCATACCTTCTCCAGTTCCACTGCCTGTGAAAGACAAATCAAAAACAGATGTTCGATCCAATCAACCTAAAGATGCCCAAGAAGGAATTCAACAGGTGAAATGTCAAAATTATTGAGAATGATATGTTGGTCTTGTCTATGTCTGACGTCTTAAACACGTGTTAAGTGAAAGGACAGAAAAGAATGTGTCTTCGGTAAACGCAATATGAATAATCTGATCTGAAGCTGCCTGTAGCACTCAATTTATTTTCGTAAATACCATTTGACTTGTTGAAACCATTTGGATTAATTGCTTGCATCACATAATCTATGTTTAGATTTATTTACTCATTCCCTCAGGGATCATGATCATGGATGCTTGTACAAATCACCAACATTCATTGTGTTAATTTTTTTTTCCTTGGCTACATTAAGGTTATTTTTCTTGGTTTTATAGGCTTATGAGAGTCTTAGTGATGGCTTGGGAAAATCTGCTGCTGTGTTAGTTCAGAGCCCCTTAAAAAAATTTCAGAGAGGTTCAGGTGCTGGACCTGCCTTGGCTGCTGCTGTTCGAGCAGTTCCTGCTGCTGCCATAGCCCCCGCTTCAGCTTGTGCTAGTGCTGTACACTGTGCTCTTCTTGGATTCAGAAATAGGTCTGTGATAGAGCTGACTTGACTTTAAGTAATTCTTTTCTCGAATGGAAACTTTGGCTGTTCCGTAACTCCTTGACTTTTCCAAAATTGGATATAACTGGTGTTTCCCCCCCTCCCCCTTTACAGCCTAGATCCAGAACGTAAAAAGGAATCCATGGAGAAATATTGTCCAGCACAACCCTGGGAAGAAGACTGATTAATGGTGCCATTAGTGACATTGCTTTATCTTCGTACTAAAATGACATTAGAATTTTAACATTTAATATATATTTTTAACTCTGCAGATTATTATGTGAGGATTGATTAGTTGATACTCTCGCTTCCCTTACCAAGCAGATTCAGAAGAGCTTTTCTTTAATTTGCTGGGTAGTCTCTCGTGTATCATGTGAGTTGAGCCTCCATTCTTAGTAAAAGATAACTCTATCAATTGAAGTAGTGCATAAAAAGGAATCTTTGGTGGCTTGTTAATTTTGAATGATATCTCTAGATGGGTGCTAAGTTCTTCATACTACTATCATTATGTATCGACTTCAGTAAAATGTATGAGATACCTTCTGACAATAACCATTGATTCCTGAACGTTGTTTTTTGAAATAGCACTTTATTTAATAAAATCATTGCGAATCTCATTTCTGTCTTAAGCTGTAAATTGAGCTCTTATTTATGCTTATAGTCTTTCTTGTGTTTCATTTCCCACTTCTAAATATGTGCATTGGCTGCAGATGTAGAGTTACAGAACCAGCCAGATGATTCTTTTGTATCAGAGATTCTGAGTAACTGTATATACTGTAAATATGGATGGTGCTTGTTAATCTTATTCTTATTCAAACGGGTGTCATTGTAGGTATAATGACCCAATTGATGTAGTTAGATGTACATAATATCATTCTTTGAAAATATTGATATTTATGTATAATGCCTTTATTTGTTGTAAATAGTGAATTGTGTTCAAAATCCAGCTTTTTTCAATCCTTTAATTTTACTGAGGTTAGTTAGTACCGGAAAAGTGTTGACAATGCAGTCTCTCAATAATGTGGCAATTTTATGTTGCCAATGCTTGTGGCGATGTTTTTCACATGTAAATGACAAAAGAGAAATATTTATTTATTGTAATTGCTGATTAGTGTAAATTATTGATTTTTTACCGTGAATATTTTATTCTGAATAGGTACTACGAGTATCAGATTTGTATTATTTCTTGTTGGCTCTTGACGATACAAGAAGGCCTAGTTTGATCTTTGGTTTCAAATTCTTTACAACAAAAATCATGAATTTGCTATAAAGGTCTGTGCTGAAGAGGTGTGTGCCTTGGTGAACTTGTTCTATGTTGGGAAGTGTGATATTAGTATGCAGATTTATGCTATATGGTGTATAGCTTCTCAAATGTTTCAAAGTTGAGGTTTAAGGAATAACAAAGGGAGGACAGGTTTTTCTTTTTTATTAAGTATTCTCTAGTTTAATAATTTATAAAAGAAAAGAAATAAACTGATAAATTATAACATAGTTAGTGCTTTAATCTTTTACTTATTTTATTTTTATAAATATCTTTTAAATAAAAAAAAACTCTTTAAAATTTTATTCTTAGTCATACTGTTAGAGTATATTTGGGTATAGGTTTCTGTTACAACTGTGATTTGTTTGTGATAGTTTTAGTTACTCTTTGTATCTTAGCTCTATATGAGAGAGACTCTTTGTACCCATTCATAGTTGAGCTTGAATCACCTTCTCCAACATCTCAACTCATAATTCAAACAACCTCTGCTGAATTTCACCTATTTGAGTTGCTAAACTTGATACTTCTAATTTTCTGGTGTGGAAACTAGAGCCAATTCTGAAGGCTCATCGACTTCATCGTTTTTTCATAGGTTTGGAAAATCCTGCTTATTGAAATTGGGAATACAACATCGCAATGTCAAGAAAGGAAATCATACAATATAAGTGTTTCTCTAGTCTGCATAAAAGCCATTAGAGGTCCTCTATACCTTTTTCTCCTGCATCCCCATAATTTCTAACTCTTTTTTTATAATTTTTTAAAAGGTTTAAATATATTTTTTTGTCCAAGTAGTATAACCTTAAATTAGTTTTTGTTTTTTTTTCAAACTTTAAACTTCTTAGATACTTCTAGTAAAAAAATAGAAAAAAAAACTATTAGAATGAAATTTTACTAGTATTTTTTTTTTTGCATGTTACAAAAGAAAAGTAAATTGTATTATAATATTCATATTAACAATAGGTCATTATAAAATGTTTTAACATTTTAATTTACATTAAAAATCTGTTTCCCATTTAAAAATCAATTGGCAATGATCAAATTTTAATAGTTTCCTTATTATAGGTACTCATTATTATAGGTACTCAAAGGTCTAAAATCTGGACTAAAACAAAATTGATAGAAAGATAAAAAATATATTTAACTTTTTTTAAATGATCATTTAACTTTTCAAAAATAACTTTCAAATTACTTGTTCTAGAAATATTCTAGAGGAAGTTTTTTGGAATTTTCGAAACAATTTTTGAAATATACTTTTAATGTTTTGCTTAATAATTTAATAATAGATCAAAATAACTTAATTTTTGAAAAATTAAAAATCGAAAATACAATTAATATTGCAAAAATGACAATAAGTGTATCTCTCTCTTCGATTTCTTAACCCACAAAATCTTACATTTTAACGTTTTATTAATAATTTATTTTTTCAATTATAATTATTTTTTTGAAACAAAAATATAAGAATTGATATATTTATTTATACTAGTGTTTTGTAAAATATTTTTAATAATACAAAAATAAAAAGTAAAAAAAATATATTAACCAAATTTTATTCTATTTAAAATGAGAAAACCAACTAAAATTACGCAATTATAACAATATAAAAATTGCAAAGTTTATATAAAAAAAACACTCAATTAGAACAATAAATATTCGTGGGGACTTCATAAAAGTGGTCTGAAATTGATGATTAAATTGTCTATCACAAAGAAGTTTTTCCTTTGTATTTATCATAATGCAAGATTGATTGAGATGAGAAACATTATTTTTAATATAATTATTATTATTATTTTATTCATATTTGATATGACACATACATAGAATAAGGCATAGAGATTAGAGACATATAAAGAAAGCTTTTAGGACCACAACATGTCTCTTTCAAACTATGTTTTTTAACTTATTCATTCTATTGTATCATCACAAATAGAATGAAATATGCTTTAATTAATTAATTTAAAGAGAATATTTATAATCATGTCACGTGAAGATAGAGTGTCACTAGCTAAAGGAAAGAAAAGAAAATTAAAGATTGAAGAAGAAGAGCATGATGATTACTTAAGAACAAGTGGTTACCATTTATGAAAAGGTTACTTTTTACTTTTTGAGAGATTGAAGATGAAAAAAAAAGTAATGTGAGAAAGTGATGCAAATAGAAGTTTATAAATAGAAATTTGAAAAAGATGAAAAGGAAAATTAAAATGGAGTTTTATTGATAAGTAGAATGGTTGAAATTGAATCCAATAACCATTTGTCATGTGATAATCAACTAAAAAGTTAAAGATTTAAATTTTAAAATAAAACTGATTAGTAGATTTTATTATTGATAAAATCAACAAACTAATTTATTGATATTTTCAAATATTGTCAAAATTATGGGTGGCAAAGCGGGCAGTCCGTCCCGCATTGGTCCATCCCGCGTTTGACCCGCAAAAATGTGGATTGGGTTGGTCCGTCCCGCAAAGTTATTATGGGCTAGAATTCTTAACCCGCCTCGCATAAGAGCTGGCCCGCGAGTTTGCGGACCAGCCCGCGAGTTTGCGGACCAGCCCGCGTTCTTTTTTCTTTTCTTTTTTTAAATTAAATATTTTTATTTTTTTTACATTTTGTTCTTAAAAAATTGTCAAATAAAACCTATATATTTTTTACTATTAAACCTAAATTCTTTTTCTTCCTTTTCAAACATAGTCAAACATCAAAACATTAAACATTATCAAATATCACTATTCTTCCACTTCCAAAACATTAAAAATACCTAATTCCAAAACATTAAACATAAACATAAATATTAATTCAAAAATATTAAACATAAACATTATTGACGCGATTGTGTTTCTTTCTTTGAAATTTTGTGAAAACCTAATTGCGTTGTTTTGCTGTTGTTAAGTGTCAATTTCTTTTTTCTTGTGGGTTAGCGGGTTGAAAAGGTCAGTCCGTCCCGCGTTTTTCACCAACGGACCGTAGACCGGCCCGCACGACCCGTCCCGCTTTGCCATTCCTAGTCAAAATAATATAATCATAACTTTGTATTTGATGTGATAAAAAGAATTTTTTTTCAAATAATTAAAGTACAAATGAAAAAAAACATCAATTAAGAAAATCAATTATAAATGACTAGGACTAACGTAAAGTAAGTAAGAATGTGAATTTCTAAGTATTTAAAATAACATTAATGTATTATTATTATTATTATTATGTCGATTATTCATTGAAGAGGAGAAGGTTATAGTAGAATATTATAAAGAATGTAATTAATATTCTACATAAATAGATGAATATCAATATTTAAAAAGTAAGTTTATTTGAGTAGCCGATCCAATAAAAGTTTATTTGGGTAAAGTTAAAAATATTAAAAATGAATTAAATATAATATAGTTTTTTGGTAAAACAGTCGAAGATATTATTTTTTTTATCAAGATGAAAGTTGTAGATTGAGGATGAAATAATCTCAAGAGATAAAAGTAATAATACATAAAAAAGTTTATGCACAAAAAAGAAGTGATTTCGTTATTAATTGAAAAAGATGTTAACAAAAAAAAATTCTGAAAAAAAAAATATTTGCCAAATAAATCCAAAAGAACTAAGATAATATCCAACCACTCCAAAAGATATCTATACATTAGATTTTTTTATAAGGAAAAAACAATTTTATACTTATGCTTAATAAACATCGAGTTAAGTATAAAAACAATATTTCCTTTCTTGTTTACTAATTTCTTACAAAATTATTTTTTATTATTGTTAATTACTAATTTATAATTCATAAATCGTTCCTATTTCTTTCTTTTATTTCCAAATATCCTATATATATATATGTGTACTTTCAATTATTTCTTTTCGACTTTTTATTATTTAAATATCATAAATGAAGTTATATTGATTATTTAATTTAAATATCAGCTTATTAAGCTTACATTTTTTTTCAATAAACTCTATTTCCAGTTTCGAATTTAATAATTTGTAAAATTAAAACTCTATTTAATATATCTAAATTTGTTGATTGTAAACTTAAACAAAAAGTATTCCAAATTCTCATAGAAAACAATAGCATTATGCAAAGTTAAAAAAAATACCAAAATTTACATCTATTCCATTTACATTGGTGTATCATAACCAGAGTCTATTATGTTTGTTTGCATGTATTGCAATGATGATTGGTGAATCAATCTGTTTCATGGTCAGGTGCAGGAGAATACCATGCAGGGTACCTTCCCATGGTTCTTAGAAGCTTAGTGTATGGTGAATCTGGCATTTTTGCTTCTTCTTCTTCCTTCAGTTGTTCATCAGTTTTTGGCAATCCATCAGGTATAGGACACTGTTTCTCACCTTCTGATTTCACATTCTTACTCAGTTCTGTCTCCTCTTTCTTCACTTTTTGCATGCCTGCTGCTATTCCATGCAAACATCCTATTAAGGATTTTACACCACCAGTCTCCAGAATCAACTTCTCTATGTCTGCTTTTGGAGACTCTTTCTGCATAATTAAGAACAACAAAACTTACTAAATTCAACATCCAATCACAACATGAATCTCACTGACAGTTCATGCTTTTTCAAGAAATGAACACAGCTTGGCACTGTATTGAAAAATTATAATTTTTTCTATATATTGAAAAAATCAGAATCATTTTAAAGTTTGTTTTTAAAATATTTAATAAGTATATTAAATCTACCTTAGTTACTCTGATATAGTAGAATGCTTCCACTTCTCACTTTAACTCTGCTATTAAGTTTCTTTTTATTTACAGTGTTTGAAACAGGGAAGGGAAAACAAAAGAGGGGAAAACTTGAAAAATGAATTAAAATATAAAAAACTTGAAATTCTAAATGTTTTATTTCTAGAACTAATTAAGGGTTACATAAAGTTTCATTTTTTTTTCTCCTTTTCATTCTTGGATAATTTTAAGAGAGAAATAAATCTACTAAAAAAGATTTATTTCTGAGAAATAAAATAAAAGACACAAGAAAACAGAATAGAGATATCTTTCTCTAAATTGCAGCATAGTTCATCATCAATCACACAAGGTATAGAAATAAGAACATACTTCAAGATCTTTCAGCTCAAAATAAGCCTGCCAGCAACTGTAGGATTCATCACCTTCAACCGTTAAACAATAATCTGCAAAATTCAAAACACAGCACCAACAATGAATTCAGATCACTCAACAACAGATCATGATGAAAACCATAGTCAGATTTCACTGTTTATAGCAAAAGGAAAACAAACATCAAAAGGAGTGAATAAATCAGAAAAGAAAAACTTCAAGTGATACCCCAGATAAAAATACTCAAAAGGGGTCTTGTGATTTATCAAAAAGATGCGAAATTTAAAAAGATGCAACAAACCTAAGATTTCTTTCTCGGATTTCTCGATCAGAGGAGGGTCTTTAAGGGCCCTTTCAAACTTGGTTCGGCTAAAAGGTTCGAGCTTGGGAATGTAGGGTTGGTTCCTGGATGAAGAACAAACAGCAAAGGAAGCATGTCTGGTTGAAGAGGTTGGGAGAAAGAGAGGTGCAGAAGATGGAGGAAGCAGCGTTGCCTTCATGGTAAACGAAAGGTGTTGTGTGTTCTTCAGCAACAAATAGGAGAATGAGAACAGAGAAAAACAGAAACAGAGTTTGTTATTAAAGATAAGGCTATTGAAGAATGATTTCAGACACAACAATGCATTATTAAATACCAAGTTTCTCCACTTGGATAAGGATGATGTTGTTTTACATTTTATTTTATTTTTTTAATTTTAGTAGTTTATCTGAAAAATTAATAAAAATGTTATTTGGACAATGGTCAATGAAAAAAAGTCAGTATTTGACAACTGTTATATATAACAATCTAATTTTAAAAATATTCTATTAATTTATCCAGTTGTAAAACTTCTCAGTATGCTCTTAAAAATTAATTGAAAAGATTATAAATTATTTTATACATAAAAAAAATAAAGACCAAATGATTAATTATTTTTACAGTTTTTCAAAGATACTTGAACGTTTCTTTTAGGAAATTACATAAATATTATAGTTTTTTTTGGAATACGGTTTTATGAATAAATATTCAAATGAGCCATTATGCGATACAATTATAAATGAATGTATTTATATGTTTTTTTTTATGGCTATTACAATATTTGAATTATTAAATTAATTATGCGAAGATAGATTTAAAATAAAATAAAACTATCAAAAGCCAATCGAAAATATTATTTGGGATCCTTTTTCTTAAACTATATTTAGATTGTTTGACTAAAATCAGAATGTGATATTTAATTTGAATAGAGTTGCAATTAGATATAACATTTTATTTCGAAATATATGAATCTAATAGAAGAAAAATAAAAATTCAGAAGAAAAAAAGCATAAAAGATAATTTGAAAAAGTGGTGTTTTGTGGGGTTTGTTTGTTTTGTTTTGTAGCGAAAAGAGTGATACAAATACGACTGATATTTTACAACTGTTTTAGATATTTATTCACTCATTTTTTTTCTTCTTTTAATTAATACTTTTTTCTTAAAATAGGTTTTTTTACTGTTTGACTTTTCGTCATTTTTAAACAGTATTCAATTTGTTCTTTTATGTATAACTTATTCACAAAATTATATACTTCATTACAGATTTAATAAAGATCTACATGAAATATATAGTCTTTTAAAATACAAATTAAACATAATATATATATATTTATGAAAATAAAATAACAAGTAAAATTATAATTTTTATTCAGATGTTGTTCCTAGAGTATATTTGTTCGTGTATATATTTTTTATTATTCACTTAAATAATATTAAGTAGATAATTTGCTCGAAAGCTTAATCAAATTATTAAAACATCTTATTTTAATCTTATTTTACGAGTAAAAAAGCGTATACTAAAAAAAGTCTAATATTGGTGTCACGCAGTGTATACATTTATTAGATTTAGTTATTTTTAACAATTTTATGTTGTTTTTTTAGTTTATGTACTATATAGAAAGACCGTTATAAGTATAAACAAATAATTATATTGTGTAAAAAAAAATTATAGAAATTTATAATTTTAATAAAAGTGTATTCTTTCAATCTTATTCTTATGTTCTTTTATTGATTTTTTATTGATTATTGTAGTGAATCTAGTAATTGGTGTTATTTATGAAAATAAATAAAAAATAAAAAAATTGAAGACATGACCACCTAATTTAACATGAAGAAGTTCTATAAAATTAATGTTTTAGATCGTGAAGAATTGTTTTTATATATAGAAATTACACTATATTTTTTTATATTTTTTTATTCCATCTCTATGCATATTTTCATCCATGTCAAATGGAATATGAGTTCAAATAACAGTTAAGGAATTTAAATGATGTTCATATTCACCTCTTAAATGGTTAAAATAAATATTAAATGGATATATATACTAAATTTTCTTTTTTTTAAGAATATTTAATATAAAATTATATATTTTTGTTTAAGATTTCACATTTATTAAGGATTAAAGTTTTTCATGATATATAAGTGGGTGCAAACCTCATCTTATTGAGTTGGTTCAATGAATTACTAAATACTAATATAATAAACCGTGTTGGATATAAAAACATAAGTTTGTAAGAAAATGTTGTTTCAAATGAACCCACTCTAGAGCAAACATCACCAACGTTCAAATGAACTTAACATGATTTGTAGGATCCCATGAAAAATGAATTACTTGTCTAAATCAATTGATGCTAGTCTTGGTAAGTTTTGATGTTTGGTCATGAATACTCTCATCCACAGTTATATACTTAAGATAATAACAATAACAAATTTAAAATATTTTATTTACAACAATATTAACATATTAGTTTTGAAAGATAAAAATATAACAAAAACATGTGAAAAAGTAAATCGCAAAAGCACATTTTTTTATATCTAATTTTAATACACAATAGAAATTATTTTCTTCCCATATGATTTTGCATTTACACAATATAAACTTGTTTTTATTATATTCCTTATGAATTCATTGTGTATATAGATTACATACACAAACATTGTTACATCCCAAAAGGAAGTTTTCAAACTTACTCAATAACACGTTACAACAATAACGAGAAGATATTTAATATGGAATACAGTGTGTATAAAATGAGAGTTTTTTTTTTAAAGAGTAAAGAACAAAATTTAGATAAGCCATAATAAAGTTCTATATTTTATTAAAAAAACATTTTAAGTCCATACATAAAGATTTATACCAAATTCTAATGGATAATTCTATCAAAGTTGATAGATCAAATCGGCTCATTTAAAACTAAAATATAGTAAGTAACAAACATAACTATGTAAGATTAGTTTTTTTAATTAAACTGAATAATTGAATTTGATAAAAAAAAATAACCAATACCAATAACAGTTAAAAAGATACAATTAGAAAAATAAAACACTTTAGAAAATAACTAATTACTCACTAGCATAAATATGGACACTTATAGAACGCAGACACATATACGGATGAATATACGTATAATCTCTAAGATGTAAGATACGAGAATACAAATATATTATATAATTATAAATTAAATAAATTAATAATTATTATTTATGTGCACAAGTATGTTTAAGTTTTTTTATAACTAGTTTTATAATTATAATTATAATAAAAAATTATACAATAAATTTGAGTCTTTAGAAAATTAATGTATTTTTTATTTTAAAATTATATTAGATCTGTGCTAAAATTGTCAGAAACCTAAAAAATAATTTTTGAATTGGATATTTCACTGATACGTGTCCTACAAGTGTCTTACGGGTTCGATATCATTTAAGAGGCGTGTCCGAACTTCTCATAAAAATTTATGTGATTTTGTTTTCTTTTTATTTTTCAATAAAAAATAATAAAATAAAGTATCCTCTTAATTAAAAAAGAAACAGAGATTACATAATTGCATGTCTTACAACAAATTTCATTAGAAGAGACAAACAACACTCAGTGTTTGGATGAATGAGTACAAATGTTGAGTTTTAATTGTATTAAATGCCTAAAATAGGAATTTATAATAATCCAAGTTGATCGAGGAAAACTATTTTGTTTTGAGTGTGATGGTTAAGAAGATAACAAAGGAAGAGATAAAATAGTTTTGGAAAGATACGTAATTAATAAGTGAAATTGAAAAGAAGAAAATACCCTAAGAATTAAAAATGGTAATAATGATGATGAGTATAAATAATTATAGTTTATAATGAATTTGGTCGCAGTATCTTCACCGTATGTTAAGCACGTTATCTTTTTATCTTTTATTTGATAGCTTCGATCGATGAACTCATAAAGTCGTAAAGAATATCTATTTATTTATATTTATCATCAAAGTTTAGTTGGTGGTGATATCAAATTCCAGCTGTTCTTGTTGTTTATCGAAACCCGCGAAGGAATCGAAATTGAAATCCAAGTGTGAACAGAACAGAAGAACAGAACACAACACAGAGGTTGATTTGTTTGTTCCAATCGGTGTTGTCGGGGGCATGGAGAGTGTGAATGATCTGATCCAAGAGGCCAAGCTCCGCACTCTCTGGTGGGCCCTCTGTATATTTGCCGTTTCCTATTTCCTAACTCGTAAGTTTTCCTTCTTCTTCTGATTTCCTTTGATTTCATCTCAAGCTTTTCCCTTTAGTGTAGTATTACTGTGAAATTAGTGAATTAGTCAAGAATTTCGTGTTTCCACTCTCAATTGTTATTTGCTTTTTGGAATTAATAGCTCCAGCTTTACCAATTTCGCTTCCTCAGTCTTTATTAATGCTGCTTGAACTCATTAGTAATGCTTAAGAGTGTGGAACTGAAATTGTATGGATTAACTGATCTCACTGTGATTTTGTATTATGTGTTTGTTTGCAAGCGTGTAACTTGTCTTGTTCTGTCTAAGGTGGCTGTTTATGTTTTTTTTTTAGTTATGACTTGAATTGAAGTGTTTCTGTGATCTTGTCTTTGTTAATGGGAAAGAAGAGAAGAGTGTATTGTGATTGTTATTTAATGGGTCTTCTTTGACCTTATGTTGTGTATGGTGATTATGTGTTGTAGATACAAGTAAATCAATGTGGATGAATCTACCCATGTCGATCATATTTGTTGCGGGGCTGCGTATTCTTTTTAATAGGGTGGAGTTCCGTTGGAAGGTTCAAGAGCCTAAACCGCTGACCTATTTATCACATTTGGAGAAAAAACAGTTGTCTCTGAAGGATTCACGCCTCACTAGTTTACCTCCCCCTGCGAAATGGAAGAGAAAAATCGATTCCCCTGCTGTGGAGGCTGCAATGAGAGAGTTCATTGATAAGATTTTGAAGGATTTCGTGGTTGATTTGTGGTACTCAGATATTACTCCTGATAAGGAGTTTCCGGAGCAGATTCGGGCAATAATCATGGATGTTCTAGCTGAAATATCTGGAAGGGTTAAAGAGATAAATCTGGTTGACTTGCTGACAAGGTATCTGGTTTTCCATCTCCTTTATTTGCTGCCAGGAAAAGTATTATAAAAACTACTAATTGTCTTATCTTTCATTCACATTTCAGGGATGTAGTAGATTTAATAGGTGATCATTTAGAACTTTTCAGAAGAAATCAAGCTGCTATAGGTGTTGATGTTATGAAAACATTATCTTCTGAGGAGAGGGATGACAGATTAAAATTCCATCTATTGAATTCTAAGGAGCTACATCCAGCACTAATATCTCCTGAGAGTGAGTACAAGGTGTGAGTGGAGTGTTCTTGTGTTATAATAATTTCCTTCGATAATTATGACTTGTATCTTATCTAATGAATCTTCTTTTTGTCAGGTTCTTCAGCAGCTAATGAGTGCAGTTTTAGCTACAGTACTAAGACAACGGGAAGCTCAGTGTCCTGTGATTCGTTCTATAGCTCGAGAATTATTAACTTGCTTGGTAATGCAGCCTATTATGAATTTGGCAAGCCCTGGGTATGTTGAATATTTTATCTTACATGTAATAATTCATTTTTGGAGAGGTTTGGTGGATCATAACAAAAATTGGAGTTTCATTTTAACTGCATTTATTTATAATTCCCATTTATAATAACATTTTTATCTTGATAATTAGGTATATTAATGAACTGATTGAAGCTCTTATTCTTCTCCTTAATGATGATGATACGGAAGGTATGGGCAGTAATCAGTCAACTAATGTAGCAGGTCACCATCATGGACATTCTGTTGTCAGTGAGGGTGGACACAACAATCTCACACCCTCTAATAAGAATCCATCATTAAATCAAGGAACTGAGATGATATTGGCTAAAACGAGTGATCAAGGAGGGACATCATTGCAAGGTAACAATCTCCATCAAGAATCTTCACAGGCCAGGCCTGCTGATTGGGCACGAATGTTGGAGGTTGCAACTCAGAGGAGAACTGAAATTCTCATGCCCGAGAATCTTGAGAATATGTGGACAAAGGGAAGGAATTACAAAAGGAAAGAGAACAAAATTATCAAAGTTGGCTTTCAGGATCTTCCTGCTAAGAGCCCCTCTACAGACAGTTTGCCTCCTAGAAAATTGGCTCAGGAAACATCAGCAAGTAAACGTGGAAAATATGAAGATGCAGAGGGGAATTCTCCTCTTCCAAAATTTAATGCCTTGGGTTCAGATCCCCTACAAAATGTTGCAACTGCAAAAATTTCAGAATCTTCTCAAAATCCCGAAAAGGAATTATCTTTTGCGAAAGATCTTGCTACTGATGGTTATGAAAGTCCACTGAAGAGGTCCAATAGTGCTTCTTCCTTAGGAATCCTAACTAACAAAGGAGGCTCCATAATTTCAGAGTTTTATAACCCCGAACTTGAGAGGCACAGTGAAGGATTTCGGGGAAAAAGTTCTTCTGACATGGTTGTCAGGAAAGAAAGGCCGTTGGTTTCTAAGCTCCGGTGCCGGGTATGCACTTTTGGCTGTAATAGTTTTCAGATATAGTATTCTAAAATGTATTATTAATAGATATAGAATCTCTTTAGTCAGTTGGTATGGCCTTTTATGAATTGGAATGAGTTTGATTCTGTTGGTAATTGATTGTTCTTTTTTTAATTTTAAACACTGCAGGTGTTGGGAGCGTATTTTGAGAAAATTGGCTCCACATGTTTTGCTGTTTATTCAATTGCAGTGACTGATGCACAAAATAAAACTTGGTTTGTAAAAAGAAGGTTTACTTTTTTCCTACTCTTTCTTTTATAATGCAATTGTGAACAATTTATCTTTGTTTGGTTTTTGAAATTTAACAGACAATTTAATTGTACAAGGTGTAATTATTTTTACTTTTTAAGTTCGAAGTTTTAAGTTCCAACCATAAGATTAAATGCAACAATAGAAAATTATATATTATTTTCACATCGTTCTTTCCACAATTGAGTTTAAACTGCTCCATAATACAGAAGAAATTTGTTCAATCACAAAATTGTTTTATTCCAAACCTTTATATCTCTGCTTTGACATGTCATATTTTGTTTTGGTGATACTCAGATTCAGAAATTTTGAGCGATTGCATCGGCATCTTAAAGATATTCCCAATTACACATTGCATTTGCCACCTAAAAGGATATTTTCCTCAAACACAGATGACGCTTTTGTACATCAACGTTGCGTTCAACTTGATAAATATCTCCAGGTATCTTATTCCTAGTCCAAGAAATATTCTGAAGTTTCCCTTTATATGATTTTAATAATTAGATCTTGCTTCAGGATCTCCTATCAATAGCTAATGTTGCTGAACAACATGAAGTATGGGATTTCTTTAGTGTTACCTCAAAGGTGTGCATCTGCTTGGTATTTCTTATCTCAACCTCTTATGAGGGACTTTTATATAATTTTTGCTTGGTACTAATGGATGTGAAAATTGACAATGACAATCTATGATCTAACAACTATTTTTGTTCTGCTTCACCCCCTCAGAACTACTCATTTGGGAAATCTCCTTCGGTGATGAAGACCTTGGCAGGTATCTGGTTCTAACATTTTGGTTTTATGCCATAATGCTGTTAAATGCTCAGGCTGTAGCCATTCGATATAAGCTAGCCCTCCCTTACTGTTAATTTTATAGGTTAATGGAGTTTTTATTGGAATTTTTTTTTTTAAAATTTTTGAAGCCCTAAACTTTTGAATGTTTGGTTACCATTAAAAAAATAATAAGGAATAATTAATTATGCCGACTTGTCTCGAGGTTAGCAAGAAATAACTTACACATTACTTGTTTCATAAATTGCACATACTTCCCTTGCACATCCCTTTGTTATTTTTAAGGGTACTATGTGTGTGATTTGTACATAAAAATAAGGGACATGTGTGCAATTTAAAAAAAATAAGTGTCTATGCCAAAGATAGTATATAAAATAAGGGATGGATGTGTTCTTTTTGAATCAATTAGGGTCTTGGTGTAATTACTGCTAACCTTAGGGAAGTAAGTTTAACGAGCCCCAAAAGGAAAGATTGCGTAAGGGGGAGAAAAGCTTCCTGCTGTACCTATCCAGTGTGCCTTTTCTGGGTTATTTGAGGACTCAAGCCCTTAAGTTGGAAACTTTTCTGTGCTTCCTGTTGTGGGTTGGTTGATCATGATGGAATAAGGGACTTGGCAGCTATTCTATTATAAGGTTGATTTAGGTCCAAAATCACTTTCTAAGTTATGTTTTAACTTAATCATAATTTGAAAAAAGGTCTTTTAAATCTAGACGTTATTTGTCTGTGTATGTTTATTCGAAATTCAATATTTGAATTTTATTTTAACAGTCAATGTAGATGATGCAATGGATGATATTGTACGCCAGTTTAAAGGGGTTTCAGATGGGTTGAGGCGAAAAGTCGTTGGTTCATCATCCCTCATGAGTGAGGGATCTGTTACATCTTCTACCACATGGAACTTGTCCTTGAATTCAGATGAAATTGACAAAATCATTCCAAGGCAAGGTACTTCAGAAAGTGTGTTAAGCTCCGATGAGGAAGGTGAAAAGAACAACAATTTTGATGATGAGAATATTGTTAGCGAAGTAGCACAAGTTAGTGGATTGCATTTTGACAATGCATTGATCTTAAAGGGTTACTCATCTCCATTAAACAACCGTGATGAAGAGTCCAACAACTTGGATTTTGATAGAAAGCATGATATGGTGGTGGAAGCTAGGGTTGGCAATGATGTTCCTGCTACGAATTTCATTCTGATTCCTGATAATTTGGAGGATCCAGTTGGAGGGCCACCTGAGGTCTGTCTAGTCAACCAAGTTTGCTTTTCTTTCTGGTTTACAATTTGCACTTTAGCTGTTGATTGAGAAACTTGGATCTCTGTTCTGGTGCTTGCTGCTGTGTGCTTAGTATACTTATTAGCTAGTCATTGTTATTGGGATGCATGCTAGAATACTGCCCATTTGGTCAAGCTGGGAACAGCTTTTACAACTGATAGTCTGAGACATGATGAAAACCATAGAACATAGTACTTCTCTCTCTCTCTCTCTCTTATCTTCCTTTTTGAAAAAAAGTCTGATGATTCCTTAACAAGTAAAAAAAAAATATTCTACACTTTTACTGGGTTTATTCATTCAGTGGTCTGCTGTAGCTGCTCACTCATTTTTTCTCCCTCCTTGGGGAAATAATAGTTGTTTGAAAACTAGAGAAAATGAGAACTGTTTTTTTACTTGGATTTTACAGAACATTGTCTGGATCCTTTTCTTTTCATTCATTTACGAGAACCTTTTTTTTTCTGTTTAAAAGACATATTAAGAATATTGACAAGTTTCATATTTTCCTTTTCGCAGTGGTCCCCACCTAATGTTAGTGTCCCTATTTTGGTTTTGGTTGACAACATATTTCAGCTTAAGAAAAGAGGCTGGATAAGGTATACCACTCTATCTGGTTGTTCTGTAACTTTCATGTAACTGCTAGAAAGAATGTCTGTAACTCTGAACATTTTCCAAAAATATGTAATCTTATTCCAATTTGAAGAAGCTTCTTTTGATTGACATTATAAAATATTAGGTAACATGACACTGTCAAATTGTTTTAATTTAGCGCTTGCAATTTGCTAAATTATCATTGATGATCATGCAGAAGACAAGTCTATTGGATGTCAAAACAGATATTACAACTAGTGATGGAAGATGCAATTGATGATTGGCTCCTGAGACAGATACATTGGCTCCGGAGAGAGGAAACAGTAGCCCAGGGGATTCGATGGGTCCAAGATGTAAGCATTGAGCCTAAACTTTATAAACATTTAGAGGACATTGTTTGCCAACTAAGAAAAAATAAGCTTTTAATACAAATAAACAGTAGTGAAACTAGACTTGGTTGTCTATGGCCTGATTAAATAACCATTTCTCTGTTTGATGGTGTATATAAAGCACTGGATATAGTTATAATGGGCTAATTGCTGTTTGTTAATAGATACCATGATTGGACAAAGTATCTGTCATATCCATAGTACCTCAAAGAGAGCCACGATGACAATGTTATACTAAT
>Ga0123342_1002787_pt1 | contig 28772 bp, 10 predicted proteins | sample Turbeawhitnodule_FD_89960 | JGI IMG/M metagenome (GOLD analysis project Ga0123342, IMG submission 89960) | Root nodule microbial communities of legume samples collected from Mexico - Turtle bean Mexico white nodule | ecosystem: Host-associated > Plants > Roots > Nodule | place: Mexico: Nepantla... | reverse complement strand
TACATATATCAATAAATACTATGCTCTATCTCCCATTTATAAAAAATATAAATAATAATATTTATATAATTATAGAGATATATATATATATATATATATATATATATATATATATATATATATATATATATATATATAGTTGTTTATCCTTTCTGTTCTTTTCTTTTACAAAAATCTCATGTGTTCAAAGTTGAGGTGAATGATAACACTTCTGATAAATAAAAGATATGTAATATTCACTGGTGTTGTTTTGTTTCATTGTCATGAGTTATCAGTGTCATTCCAACATGCATAAGCTCAAAAATAAAGATTACGAAAAAGTTACTTTACACATCTAAAAAAGGAAACAAAAATTATACTTTTTCACATCCCTGTCAAAATAACATCCCTCAAAAGGAAAGTATCCTTTTTACACTCCCTATTTTACCTAAAATAATAAAAATAGAATTTTATAATAAAAGAATAATTTAAAGAGTTGTAATTTGGATATAAGAGAAAAATGATGGTGTTAAGAAAATTAAAATATATTAATTTCTGTTTTAAAAATGATTTTTTGGAATAAAATTGGAAAAACAATTTATTTAAAAAAAAATATTTTGTAAAAGAAGTTTTACAAAACAAAATTCAAAAATATGTTTAAGAAAATAAATTCAGAAACATACTCAAAAGTTATTCCGAAAAACTGTTTTGAAAATATGAAGAAAGGTATCTTAAAAATATAAATCTAGAATAATTCTGAAATACTAAATTAATCAAGAAAGGTATTTTAAAAATATAAATTTAGAATAATTTTGGAATACTAAATCCAAAATAAATTATATAGCTTCACCCCTATCTAAAAAATAAAAATGACATTTTTATTATTATCAATAATAGGTCGCAGATTAAAATTAAGGTCATAAAACTCAAACCATATAATACAATAACAAATGGGAAATTTACAATAAACAATTAAAAAATAGAAAAAAAAAGTGCTTCTGAAGCAATTAATAGGGATGGAAAAATCTTAAGGCAATACAAGGATGTCATTAGAAAGACTTCTCTTATTACTGCAGTTTGCTTTCTGATTAACTTTTCTCTTCAGAGATTTCCATGATGCATTTGGTTTTGTATTATGTGTTAACTGTTTTATAATGGGATTGGAAAGATACTTTTAACAGGATAATATATTTTTAATCAGATTTATAAATTCTTAAAAAAAAAATACGTATAGTTTTAGATAAATTTAAATTTTAAAATTTTATGAAAGTGATTAAATTACTAAAAATTAGATAATTTTAAATTTTATTACAAGAGTAAAATTTGAAATTATTGGTAATTTAAATTTTATGTCTATTTTTTTGTACTGTTTCTTCAATTCAATTTTAGTCAAAATATTATCAATTTTACTGTGACTAGGATTGTATTGATTGAAGATAAATGAAAGTGGAAGTTTTTTATATATTAAAATTATGTTTATTTTTTAATTAATATGAATATTATTTTATTATGAATGTAGGTTAGAGTTATTTTTTCATTGATGTTAATGAAAAAAAAAATCAATATTAACAGTGTTTCTTGATTAATATTAATACGTTTTTGTTTTTTATTTTATTTTTTGTTATAACTAAAGTGATTTTGAATTTATATAATCAGTTATTTTTCAACCAACATTAACTATAATTATTTTATAAGTTGATTATTTTTTTATATGTGCGGATTACGATTTTTTTATGTACATTTTGTTTATATATATTTTTTAAAACAAAGAAACATAGTAAAAATAATATAACACTTAATGCCAAACCAGTTAACTTGTCTAAAAAAAAAAACAAGAGGTCATGTGAGTAAGAGAATCTTTTTATTACACTAAATTAATTATTAAATAAAATTTAACTTTAAAAAAATAATTATTTATTTATTAAATATAATTTTATAAATAAAAATATGATTAGTATTTAAAAAAGTTTTATTATTAGTAAAAAGTTATAAATTAATTTTTAAACTCATATCTAATAAAATTTTAGCTATTAATTATCCGAGGATCTAAATTAGTCTTTTTTACAAATTAATTTATAAACTTTTATTAAATATAAAAATTACTTTAAATACTAATAATTTTTAATTTATTAAATAATATTTAACTTAATTAATATAATAATTAATCATTATTTTTATCTAAAATTAACTTTTATATAATAATCTTTTTTAAGTGTTAGAAGATGTATTAATAATTACCGTTATCCCCAAATAAAACAATAGATTAAAACGTTTATTTCAAATTTTATTTAAATATTTGTAAGCTATCAAATCTCTGATATTCATAAAAAAACCCAATTACCTTATTTTAAATATTACAACTATTATATCAATTTCTTATTATTATGGTAAAGTAATCACTATCATCATAAATGTAATCATAATTATTACCATCAATCATCACATGTTACTGGAATTATTAGTATTATGTACAGCTATAATCATTGCTATTATTATATATCACTTTCGTTTGTATACTAAAACTCTTTTCAAATAAAGAAAAAACATAGTTTGAAATCACTTGAATAATAATCTCGAAATTAATTTAATTTTTTTTATTAAACGATAGTTTATTCATAAACTTTACCTGAAAGTTGAGCTAAGTAATAAATTATGTTACCGATACTAAGTGTAATAAAAAATGATAAAAGACAAGATAATACAATGTAATATCATCATGAAGTTCTAAGTAGAATATAAATAATATTACTTTAATATATATAATAATAATAATAATATAAAAATAAAAAGAGTTTGACCAAAGATATAAACCCTAAATCCAGCACAACAACTACCACTACGATAACCATCACCATATCACCTAAGTATCAAATGCTCAGGAGAAACAAACACAATGCTATGTTTACAGGGATAAAATAGTAATTTAGAATTCTATGAAGATGCATGTTTAAAACATGAGGTGCAGAATGCAGAGGTTATGGGGCTTTTAAGCCCAAAGTCCATTTGTGTGAGACTTGTGAGTGATGATAGTGTTTTTTTCCCTTCGAGTTTCCGAGGGTAATAAATTTAAGTACTTAGGTCATAAACGTTCATATTAATATAATAATGTATCATCACATTAATTTTATAATTTTGAATTTGTCTCTTAAAAATGTAAACTTGACATTAAATTTATCCTTCCACTACTCTAGTAAGTTATTATAAAAGTATTTTAACTATTTGAAGATTAAAGTATTTGTAAGAGTAATGTTATTTGAATCTAAAATAGTGCTTATGCTTCTATAAGATTTTTATTTTTATTATTATTATTATTATTTTACTATTAATGCCCTGCTAAGGCCATGAAAAAAGGTTCTATATAGAAGGCAATAAAAAACTAATGCATGTATGATTCCCACAAACATTAACTTGGCTTTTCGTCATTGCTTCCAGGTGTTATGTGAAACACGTTGACCAGTACGATAATTTTTTTATAAGTACCTATCTTGTAATTTGATAAAATTTGCAGGGAGAGAATATAATAAACAAAAGTATAAATTATTTTTTGAGTTAAAATTAATACAATAAGTAATTAAAAATTATGTTGCTGTAATATATATATATATATATATATATATATATATATATTATTACTTATTATTTATCTATTTCTGTCAATTAAGGGTGTTTAAAAATGAATTAATTTAATTTAAAAATTGAAAAATTACAAAATGGGAAAAACCTTTTTTATTTTTTACTTTTTTGTAAAAATAGGTTGTTAAGGTCATATGTCATTGATTTGGACTTCAAAGTGGTAGTTGAAAAAGAAAAGTGAAAAAATTATATTACAATAGGAAGAAATGAACTATAGATGATGTTAAACTAATAATCTGAAAACGAACTCAATCTCATTATGTTGTTCAAGAAGGTATTCGACAAATTATTCTCCTAAAGAACTTACATCAATATCTTTTTCAGATTTAGTGTAGTCTTTCCACATTTTTGTATTTTTTTTAATAATATTTGTTTCATGTGATGACAAATGATTGTTGTTATTTGAGGTGTCAACCTACTGAGATGTCAAGTAGCATAGTTATGGGTAACATGAAAGTTTTTTTTATAAAAAAAAACTTTTTTTCTCTCTCCAAACTAGTAGTTTGCTATCAAACTCTTCATTTACTTAACTTTTTATATTAATTTTTTAAGTTATGTTTATTATTAAAACATAACTAAACTTCCCTTGTTGTAATTCAACTATCCATTGAATTTAATTATGTTTTAATATATACAGATGTAGATTTTTATATTTATGAATTAAAAGTCTTATTGATGTTACTCCTGTTTATGGATTATAATTATTTTTTTAAATCATAATATTTTCAATCAATATATAATTAATTAACTTTTTAATATAACTATTTCATTGTGAATTTATGACTATAATAATAAAATAAATTTAATTTGAATAAGGTAATGGGTGGTAAACTATAATACATCTTTCCAACATTAATTAATATTTATCTATACTTCAATGAATACATAGCAAGCATTTTCCTGTAAAAAGATGAAAGTACAGATATTTGTTTAAAGTGTACATTCACATGGAGCACCATTATTCAATTTACATATTTGTCCCATTGAAAGCATGCTTCCAACTTCATCAACTTCTTCCAAAGCAAAATTGGACCAATACTCTCTTTTTTTCTTTATTTTTTTAATCTTACTTGTAAGTTCAATTACCTGTTCAATTTCAAATAACCCTTTAATTGTAAACACTAAATATTAAATGATTGTGCAGGCCCATTATTCATGACATTAATTTTTGACATTATTTTATTATTATTAATATTATTTTTCCATAAAATAATATTTTGTGACAGTATTTATTACAATAGTAGCCATAACAAAATCAAGTTTAAATAAGCAAATAAAAAACTCAACGTCTCTACTATTAAAAATATCGAGAAAATTCCAAGGAGTCTAATGTAGTTTATTATTAAAAATGTTATATTCACTACAACTTAAATGAAAAATTATAAAAAGCTAATTTCAAAGTTTTAAAATATAGAAAAGGAAATTTCTAATTCAAAATTTGAATGGTTTAATTATTATATATTATAAAAGTATGATACAAACTATATTTTAACTAAATTATAAATTTATAGTTTTGAGAAAATACCGTGTTAATAAGAAAAACAACTGTAAAATATATAAATATTAAGTCATAATTATATTTGCACATGATTTTAATAAAAATGGAAATAAAATAAATAAGATACGGGGCATTAGATCACATAATATATAGAAACATTTGTTTTGTTTTTTTAAATTAGCTATCTTAAGAATAAGTTTAAAAAATTACATTAATTATATAATACATTATAACTAAACTTTATTTATGCTTAAGAAAGGAAATTTATATTGGCAGGTTGTGACAATTTATATTTGTATTAGGTTGGAGTGATTTCTAAATTTTCCTTAATAACCTAGCTTGCTTAATTTGAAGGAATACGGAAGAGTATGGTTGGTGTTACTGATTTACGAACTTTCCGAGAGCAAAAATGGCACTGAAATTTTTTTATGTTTGCAAAAATGGCAAAGGTGGAGAACAAATTTGTGAGGAGCAAACACAGAGAACCTAGTCATGTGTAGATGTCAGAGAAGAGGCATCCATCTGTCAGCAAACTAAAAGGAACAGTGACGTGAAGGGTACATACGAAGCATAGACAGAGATAGAGTGTGTCTTAAGTAACAATATTTAAGGATAGTGTTCCTATAAATAATCGTATTAATAGAGGGGTGGTGGATTCTGCATCAGTATATATACACTTTTAACTTTATGCTGTAACTTCCTCTTTTTTTCACATGACCACATTTCACCTGTTGAAAAGTGGATACCTATATGTTTGCTTACCACTGACACATACTGTTCTTTCCCAATCTCCATATAAATAAGTATCAATATTGCTTTATAAATTGGTTTAACAATTTGATTGGGTTAACCTTAAAGTTTTGGGGAATTAAAATCCAATCTTAATCTTACTTGTGAAAATGGTCCCTCCCATGCTGTCATTGATGTCAAGATGATGGTTTGAAGTCGTTTTCGGGTTAAACAACGTTGCAGGCCGTGTTTTTTTTTTCTTTTGGGTAGGATGCAGGCCATGTTAATGTGAAGTTAGACTGCTACAATTAGGGCTGATAATAATAATTGTATATATTTTTAAATCACCCGTTTAATATACTAAGACAATTAATTAATACACATGACATTTAAAATATAGAGTAGTATTTATTATCTATTTACCAGATTAGGTGTGGCTACCAAATGTTAAAAAAAAAGTTGAAAATGTTTAAAAATCTCATATCGACTAGAGATATACCAATAAATAGAAGTGAATGAGTACAAACCTAATTTTATGAGTCAATTTCAAAAAATTAAGTTAAATTTAAATTTTATTTTTTAAAATAATATTAAAATCATTTTAAATTTATTTTAATATGAGTTTGTTTGATAGATCAAGTTGTATCCGTCGACACTGTGATTGATCATATGATGATGCAACCTAAAAGATCTAAGAAACTGTGATTGATCATATGATGATGCAACCTAAAAGATCTAAGAAATATTCCCAACATGTAACAGATGGGAAAAAATGACACACTTGTAGAAAAGAGGCATGATAAAAGAGTAAGGTACAGTTTCACATCCCAATATAACACATTCTTAACAAAAAATTGACTTGAGTGTCGGAGTGCAATCACAGATATTTCCAACCGACTGAGCGCCAACATTAAAGGAAGGAGACAGAAGGAAACATAAAGATCACCGACACATCAACCACTCATCAACAAACATAAGTAGTATCTGAATCCCTCACTATCCTCACAGTACACATGTCACTCATCATCCCTTATCAGACCATTACATTCATAAAATAGAACTATACTTCTACTAATTTTGTTGATGACCATCCATTATATAATCTGATTCCGAAGAAGAACTCTACTTACACTAATTTGGATGATTATTTACTTGCACTAGTTTGGATGATGATTTACTTTGACACATAGTCTAAACATCATGAGTGAAAAGAAAAATCTTTTCCTTTCGGTTCACGCCAATTTGCGTTTTGCTCAACCATAAATCAAATATAGTCTTTGGCGGCATGGCTAACTCCCAAAGCTTGTTGTATTTTGTGAATAACTCCATCATTTTAAGTTTTTATCTAAATTTCAAATAATGTGTTAGACAAAAAAATCTTGCTGATTGATATGAATTTTAAACATATTGAGTCATGAGATTAGAAGGTACTAAGAAACGAAAAGGAAGAAAAAGGAATGGAAGATAGAATCACAGAAACCAAGTGGCATGTGGCTCACTCTATCAAGTGGGGTAACTTGTACCACTACTATACCACAATGCTAAACCCCACTCTGTCTTTTCTTTCCTCAGCCACCAAACTTCCTTCTCCCGTTTCCTTTCTCTAACATTTTTCATCAAATTTTTCACTTTAACTTTGCATTGCTTTCATCATGTTCTCTATTCAAAGACAAGAACGAGGAAGATTTCAACAATACCAGCCACTTAATTATGCTCCATCCTATCTCAACTCCACCCAATCTCGGAAGATAAATACTTCCAACATTTCACTCTTAACTAATACACTCCTCACGTCGAGACTGTCAACTCATGTTTGAGATAACATATTATGGATGGTCCAATAACAACTTGATAGTGGGTGACCTGATAAGTCCAACAAGCACGTTAGGATAGACTCGAGATGACTCTGATACCATATTAAGAAGTGGATTTTAAGCCTAACTCAACCCTATAAAATCAGTTCATGAGATGAAGTCTGCACTCACTTATATACAATGAAAAACTCTAATATTTAATCGATATGAGATATCGAACAAATCAATATGAAAAACAAACTTAAAAAAAAAAACCCTTATTAGACTATTCAACTTAAAAAAAAACCCTTATTACACTATTCAGCAAGGGAAGATTAAAAAATATAATCAATTATCAGTGTGTAATTTCCTTGTAAGCAACCAATCATGCAGTGGGTCCTTGGGCATTTCGCGTGCTTTTCTCCTCAGTGATAGGAACCTTTTTTCTTTGGAGAATCATATCATAATAGGAACAATAACTCCACGCAATAATCGCAGGAAAAACCTAATTCTAAAACTGTGATTAAGGGACCTACTTCTTCTTAAAGCAAGTGTAATCCCAAATCTAATCGCACTTAGAAAAGCTCTTGAATTCGGAAAAATTGTAATTCAAAAAAATTCAAAAAAAAAAAATGTAAACAAATTCTATTTACCTAGCTTCTCCTCTTTATAACGGTCGGATGATATGATACGTGAAACGTCCCACATAGACGCCGTCATCCCCGTCCTTCTCCTGATAACTTTCCGTCACTTATTTTCAAACGCCCCTCAACGATCTTCAAAATTCAATTTCCATTTTCCTTTTTTATATTAATAATTTACTTTTGTCTAATTGCACCACTTTTTTTTTCCCTTTCAGCTCCCAAAAGAGGTACTCTCTCTTGATACTATTAGATATATACACATTAAGCATAAAAAATAGTAAGAAAGATATCTTAAAGGCATTGGTTGTGTTGTGTGTAATGTGAACAGTCTTTGACTCCACCACTTCTCACGTGAAGTTCCGTTTGAAACAGAACACACTAGAAGGCCGGCACACTGTAACTTCCGATTTCAACTCCGCAGCGGATTATTCTTCCTGCACGATCCGCACATTTCATTCTTCTCTTCGCAGCTTCACTCTCACACTTTCACTCTTCCGTCGCGCGGATCGCACCGCAAATCGCACGCAGTGAGAGGACGCCGGAAGAAGCGTTTCACTGATCGCGATTCGCCGAACCGATTTAGAAGGTGGAACCGCAATGGAGGCGCAGCAGAGAAGAGGAGCAGGCGGAATGATACCGTTGTCACCGTCGCAGACGCCGCGCTCCAGCGATAAGCCGGCGCGAGATCTGCGATCTGCGGATTCGAATTCCAGCACTCACAGCAAGTATGATAAGGACAAAGGCGTCAATGTGCAGGTTCTCGTACGGTGCAGGTGAGTTTGACTCGCTCTAACTCGTCGCTGACTCGGTCATTGAGCTTGTTTAGCGTTTTACGGCTCCGAAACTGAAAAGTGAAATGAAATAAAATCGGTGTCGTTTCTGCAGGCCGTTGAGTGAAGATGAAATGAGGCTGCACACGCCGGTTGTGATATCGTGTAACGAAGGTAGACGAGAGGTTTCAGCTGTTCAGAGCATCGCCAACAAACAGATCGATAGAACCTTCGCGTTTGACAAGGTTTTCTGCATTTTCCTTTTTTTTTTAAAATTATTGTTGTGCTCTTTGAATTGAGGATAATAAAGTGTTGTTGTAAATTGAACGGCTTATGCATTGAAGGCTCGAGTTAGGAGAGAGAATTTCATTAAATGTACTTTCAGATTTCCAGAAGACAACAACGTTGAGGAATTAAATTTTGAATTCGGAGTTCTTTAATTATTGTGACATTACTACGTACCTACTCTCTTATCAATCGTAATCATGATCTTGATAAGATTGTACCGTGCGATTATGCTGATTTTGGGCTATTTTGGCGTAGGTGTTTGGTCCTAACTCTCAACAGAAAGAGCTGTATGAGCAGGCAGTGTCTCCAATTGTGTATGAAGTGCTCGAGGGCTATAACTGCACTATTTTTGCGTATGGACAGACCGGGACAGGGAAGACTTACACAATGGAAGGAGGTGCAAGAAAGAAGGTTATTCATGTCACCTAATAAACTCTGTTATTTTCTCATTGCTTTGTATTGAAATTTCTTTCTTTCTTTGCTGCTTGATTCTGCAGAATGGCGAATTTCCGAGTGATGCTGGTGTCATCCCGAGAGCTGTGAAACAGATTTTTGATATATTGGAAGCTCAGAATGCCGAGTATAACATGAAAGTAACGTTTCTAGAGCTTTACAATGAGGAAATAAGTGATCTTTTGGCCCCTGAGGAGACAACAAAATTTATAGATGACAAGTCTAGGAAACCAATTGCTCTAATGGAGGACGGGAAGGGGGGTGTTTTTGTCAGGGGTTTGGAAGAAGAGATTGTTTGCTCTGCAAATGAAATTTACAAGATATTGGAAAAAGGTTCTGCAAAGAGGCGTACAGCTGAGACTCTTCTCAACAAACAAAGCAGTCGTTCTCACTCCATATTTTCTATCACAATTCATATTAAGGAATCCACTCCAGAGGGTGAGGAAATGATTAAATGCGGGAAGCTAAATCTTGTGGATCTTGCAGGCTCTGAGAATATTTCACGATCTGGTGCAAGAGAGGTACAGATGATTAAATGTTGGCACATGCATTTAAATGGTAAAAATGTGAAAACCTCTGTTTGACATACTTCCTGGGAGATAACTTATAGTAGTCGGGATGTAAGAATATTAATAGTGTCTAAATTGTGTTAATATCGCTTCACTGTATTTCTGAAATTGAATTACCATTTGGGCCTTGTCTATTTATTTAGTGTTTTTCACTGCTGACATCATCTCTGCCTCTTCGTTCTATGGCATTTGTCTGAAAAAAATCATTACTTTGGAGCTTCACTATGAAAAAAAATAATACTTGCAGAGTAGAGCAAGGGAGGCTGGGGAGATTAATAAAAGCTTGCTTACACTTGGTAGAGTGATTAATGCTCTAGTTGAGCACTCAGGTCATGTTCCATATAGGTATGAGTAACTGCAACTTTTCTAGTCAAATCTCTTTTTCATTTTTTGATTATTTTTAAATGTGGAGAGTGATTTTATTATTAAGATATATCTTACTATATCAGGGATAGCAAATTAACCAGATTGTTGAGGGATTCCTTGGGTGGTAAAACCAAAACGTGCATTATTGCAACAATATCCCCTTCCATTCACTGTCTGGAAGAAACCCTTAGTACCTTGGATTATGCACACCGTGCAAAAAATATCAAGAACAAACCAGAGGTGACTTTTTATAGTTGCTCCTTCGTTTTGATCAACCTTTTGCTCCTTTTATCAGGTAGCAGAGCATGTCTAATAGTTTAAAGTTGATTATTTTTTTTTCAGATTAATCAGAAAATGATGAAATCTGCAATGATTAAGGATTTGTATTCTGAAATTGACAGACTAAAACAAGGTTGTTGACCGTTCCATATTAATGTAGCTTCTGTCCCTTTGTTTTTATTGGTGCTCTTTTTTCTCTAATAGTCTGTTGGTTGTTCTTTCCCTTTTTTTCCCTCTGGTTCAGTGCTGAAATGTAGTCTTTTTCTTCTTATTTATGTTAAACAGAGGTGTATGCAGCAAGAGAGAAGAATGGAATCTATATACCACGTGATCGCTACCTTCATGAAGAAGCAGAGAAGAAGGTTTCCTAATAAGTGTTTAAATATATGAATATACTGTTATAATTCTGGAAATATTCCTAATCTTAAATTTTCACTATGTTTTTCTAGGCCATGGCTGAGAAGATAGAACGCATGGAACTAGAAGCAGAGTCTAAGGATAAGGTATATTTCATTATTAATTATACTCCTACATTTGTTATGTTTATTGATTACTTAGCTATTGAAACACGAACTGGCCATATGTGTGTAGCAATTGATGGAGCTTCAAGAACTCTACAATTCTCAGCAACTTTTGACTGCTGAATTAAGTATTAAACTTGAAAAAACTGAGGTAAAAGTGGCTGTGCTAACTGCATTCTTTAGTTCTGGACATTTTATCTATTCAAGAATTGAACTTACATCTGACATCTGTATTTTCAGAAAAGTCTAGAAGAAACTGAGCAGTTGTTGTTTGATCTTGAGGAGAGGCACAAACAAGCAAATGCAACAATTAAGGAAAAGGAATTTTTGATATCAAATCTCCTAAAATCTGGTTAGTAATTGTGCCATTTGTGTGCTCCCTATTAGATACGTTTTCTGGGTTGGTTCAAATGCTACTCGTTTCATGCCTTAGGTAAGATCATTATACTTCCAATCTTTTAATTTCAACAAATTTTCATAACTTTTCCAGAGAAAGAACTTGTGGAGCATGCTATTGAACTGCGATCAGAGCTTGAGAATGCTGCATCAGATGTGTCAAACCTGTTTTCAAAAATTGGTGAGTGTAATTCTCTAGTGGTTTTCTAAAATTGGAGAAGCACATGGGTCTGACATCATGGATGAAATTGCCTTTTCCAACCTTCAGAGCGGAAGGATAAAATTGAAGAAGGAAATAGAATACTTATCCAGAAATTCCAGTCTCAGTTAGCTCAACAACTTGAAGTTTTGCACAAGACAGTTTCAGCTTCAGTAATGCATCAAGAGCAGCAACTGAAAGACATGGATGAAGATATGCAGTCTTTTGTATCAATGAAAGCAAAGGTGGGTTAACAAAGGATGCAATTGTATTCATTTGTTAAACTTCAGTTTTCTGATTTGTGAACTTCATTTTGGTATGATTTTGAAGGCTACTGAAGATCTTAGAGAACGAGTAGGAAAGTTGAAAAACATGTATGGTTCTGGTATCAAAGCTCTGGATGATTTAGCTGAGGAGCTTAAAGTAAATAACCAGTTAACTTACGATGACTTGAAATCTGAAGTAGCCAAGCATTCATCTGCCTTGGAGGATGTAAGTTGTCTTTAACCTTAAGTTGATTCTAATTAAGATTTCTGTCCCTTTTTAACTCAATTTATGTGGTTCAGCTTTTTAAAGGAATTGCCTTAGAAGCTGATTCGTTACTAAATGATCTTCAAAGTAGTCTCCACAAGCAAGAGGCCAATTTAACAGCTTATGCTCGTCAACAACAAGAGGTCTGTTATTTTTAGTTTTTTGACTGAATTGCTGTGATATATATCCTGAATTTTATGCTATTTTTCATTCAGGCGCATGCTAGAGCAGTAGAGAGTACCCGGGCAGTATCTAAAATAACGGTGAACTTTTTTGAGACAATAGACAGGCATGCATCTAGTCTGACTCGAATTGTGGAAGAAGCACAATTGGTCAATGATCAGAAATTGTGTGAACTTGAGAAGAAGTTTGAGGTGCTCGGAGTACCTTCTTTTTGGAGAATTGCATAAATCATGGTTTGATATGGTTTACACTCATTTTTCTTTTCTAACCTTTGATGCTTCTCATTCTTTTTTAGGAGTGTACTGCATATGAAGAAAAGCAACTACTGGAGAAAGTGGCAGAAATGCTAGCAAGTTCAAATGCAAGAAAGAAACAATTGGTAACCTTTGCTTTTAAATATGCTAAGTTTACCTACTAATGGCGTCCATGAGTACATATGATGAACATAACGTTCCTTTTGATATTTATCATATCAGGTTCAAATGACAGTCAATGATCTTAGAGAAAGTGCAAACTGTAGAACCAGTAAACTGCGGCAAGAAGCATTAACCATGCAGGATTCCACTTCTTCTGTCAAGACAGAATGGAGAGTTCACATGGAAAAAACAGAATCCAACTATCAGGAGGATACCTCTGCTGTAGAATCTGGGAAGAAAGACCTTGTGGAGGTTCTTCAAATCTGGTATGTATGAGCTAGGATAATGCATATTATATTTCCAGTCTATTATTCTCTTCTATTTAGCGATTCCTGTACTGAACAAAAACTACTGCAGCCTCAACAAGGCAAAAGTAGGTTCACAACAATGGAGAAAAGCTCAAGAGTCTTTGCTTGGTCTGGAGAAGAGAAATGCTGCTTCTGTGGATACTATTGTTAGGTAGGTCTTGTATTTCGCAATAAAGATAAATGAAAGAAAACACATTTTGTTAACCCTTTTTTGAATTGCTATGTGGCCAGGGGAGGAATTGAAGCCAATCAAACTCTACGTTCCCGTTTCTCTAGTGCCGTGTCAACTACACTTGAAGATGCGGGAATAGCAAATAAGGATATTAACTCATCCATTGATCGTCAGTATTTTTTTGTGTTACATCTATGCGTCATCATTGTTACCTAGGTATAAATAATACAATAAACGTCATCTGAAAAGTTAAAAACACTTGCAGATTCATTGCAACTTGATCATGAAGCTTGTGGGAATCTGAACTCTATGATTATTCCTTGCTGTGGTGATTTGAGAGAACTGAAGGGTGGTCATTACCACAAAATTGTAGAGATAACTGAACATGCAGGGGAATGCCTTCTCAACGAATACGTGGTAAGAAAGTGACTTAAGGACTCAAGTATATTATGTTTTAGCCTCGACAATACACTGGTTACTGGTTTATAACCATCTTGTTTAAATAACGGTGCCATACAGGTCGACGAACCATCTTGTTCAACACCAAGAAAGAGACTCTTCAATTTACCTAGTGTTTCATCCATAGAAGAACTAAGAACCCCATCGTTTGAGGAATTGTTGAGGTCATTCTGGGATGCAAGATCTCCTAAACATGCAAATGGAGATGTTAAACATATCGGGGCATATGAAGCCGCTCAATCAGTGAGAGATTCCAGAGTTCCTCTTATTGCTATTAACTAGGGACTGTCGGAATTCTGTAAATAGCATATTGTTCAGATGTAATTGCATAAAATTATATATTCATTTATTTTATTTTTTTAAAAAATAGAGGAAAAAGGAAAAAAAGAGGCCGGAATATGTAAAAGGTTACACTTTTCTACAGTAACCTATCTCATCATGTCATTTTGAGATTGGTAGCACTACATAATATGATTTTGGGGGTGTTTGCATTCATTTTTGACATTGCCATATCTGCAAATTGTCTAAACATATGTTGAAGCTATGGAACAAAAATATTGTCAATGGATTTTGTAATAATTTGTAGTGGGAGACACGCAGTACACAGTACGCTGAGACAAACGAAGATAAGATGAGCATGAACGTAACATTTCATGTGTTGGTGCCTAAACAGATAAAGGAATTTGCTTTGGTGGTTGGCCTAAATACGGGTGTCGGATAATGGCTTGTCAGGAATGAGAGACAAAAACCAAAGCTAGGAGGGGAACGGGCTTGTACAGGCTGGTAACACGTGAACAAAGAATTCTCTTCATAATTGGGTGTTGTACGGTCAAGGGAACAACTAATTGTCCAAGGTTGTGTTGGGTTCGGTGCTGATAACTGGGTCCCATGTTATGGCTGTCTGTGAAAAAGCTGCAGCTTCTGGTTGGAATACTCTGTACCTTTTGTTCTCCACGTTACCAAGGTGTACCACTGTTAGTAGAAGCTGTATTTTTTTAAGAATATCTGGTAAGTTCTTTGGTTAATCACGATGTTATGAAAAAATTAGGTCTATCTATGGATTAAGAAATATTTTTATGAAAAGCAAAAACTTCCATACTCACTTTCTGACACAGTGTACCAGGTTACATTAGGACAACTTTTTTCAACCCTGAAAAGTTGGAAACATCATTGTTCAACTTTTTCTTATTACTCCGAGTACGAGCAGCCATTGGATTTCATGTTCTCTCAACAATTGGTCTTTGATTGGACGTCATACACATTAACTCAAGGTACTTCATTCAAAAATATATCTTTTAGGATGCTCACAGTAAAAGTGTATTTGTAATTTTACTTGATTGGTGTGAGAAGTATACACAGACAGCACACTAACTCTTATATTTTGAGGCATCGTCAAATATATTTAGGGTCAACTATTGTCAAATATGTTTAGGGTCAACTATTGTCAAATATGATAACTGAAGTTCTATTTAATTTGTAATTCATTAATGTTATTCAACACTTAATGTTCCTTTATATACATGATGACGTCCTTCTCGTCATCCTTCTTATTTGAGGTTCACCATTCTTTCACTAGATGTTAACACTTCACTCACGTTATTGCCCAACTTCACATCAAATGCCCACAAAAACCGTTAAAACTAGTTATGGTTGCTACCCTATAATGCGTGTCCTATATTTCAATAAATAAATAAAATTATTAATATGCATAAATATAAAAAACGTTATTTTTCTAAAAAATCTCTTTCTTTTTATTTTCAATTACTTTTTCTCGTTATATATACAAATAAAATCAAGTCATATAAAAAGTTGCTAAATATAGCATCCCAAATTCGAAAATTTTCGTTTGGAAATTACGATTCAGGTCAACGTTTTTAAATTAATTGTAATCAGAGGCCCATGATAATTCAAGTATACATCAATCTTAGAATTAAGCAAAATATATTCTATAACGAGAAGTTAATGTGTTTGGGTCACCCTTCGATGCGTTTTAAACATACTACTTTCAGCACAGGAACCATCGCTTGGTTACTTTTCCGTTTAAATACATATAAATTCGTAGTACCAGTACCAATATTTGAACTGTGAAACAACCATACCTGTAATAATTTGCTTGATTTATTGTGTTTTTCATTTTGTTGACCATATAGTTAAATTTGTGCTCGACATAACAAGAAATCTATTACTAAATTACCAAAGCTATTTTTTACAAGAATATGGACAGCTGAGTGAAAAATAGCAGTTATATTCCATCTGTGAAACTCAAGACAAGATCATCCATGCATAAAAATACGAATCAAGCAATGAGAAATAACGTCTTATGTTTTCCATCTGAGTGTAATTAATATTTTGTCCTGTTCATTTGGATGAACAGATTTATTGGATGTACTGACATCATGTCTTTAATTGAGTCATATCTACAGATAAAATAAGAATACTGCGATGCAATACAACAACGCCACATCGCGCTCCTTGATCCATCACACAAGAAGCTCACTTCAAATCATTAGAAATTTCAACCCAAAAGGTATTATTTATGGGGGATGTAAAGCCGTTAAAAGCATCCAGCTAACCTAACCAATTCTACGATCTTCAACAAGATCACATTCTATTCTATTTCTTTGCGATCAAATCAATATACAAAGATACTGTGCCCGCATTATATACAAGCAACAGTGCAAAAGCCAGGATGACCGAACTCGAGTGCCGGTGGACCAAAAGCCTGCACAAAGAAAAAGTTACAGATTTCATAAGCACTAATAAATGGATTCAATATCGGAGAAACAAATTGAATATCCTCTATGTAACAAAAAATACCAAGAAACCGTATTCTACTTCAATTATACTTCTCTCAAACAACCTAGCAAACTTCTCTAATGTCTTTGTTTCTTTAAAAATAACTAGACTCTCAATGTGCCATAGACAAAGGAGTTATGATATTTCAGATAACAAATAGCCAAAAGGCAAAGAGGAATATACAATCAAAATAATGTCAATGAGGTAAATAGTTCTACCTGTAGAATTCTTCACAACAAGCTTGCACTCAATAGTCCAACAGGCCTTTCTCTACCAAAAGATTCATCATCAAAATCTTCGTTTGTTGAGTTTTCTTGGCATAACTCCCGAGTAGGATTTAAACCAAGAGACTCCCAAGCCATTGAATTACCATCGCAGGCATTGCCTTCTTCAGAAGCAAGATTGACATCAACATGGGTCTCTTCATTCAGCCTTGCATCGGTAGAAAGAAGTTCCATTCCCTTATCGTCATCAGTGCATGGTGGTGGATCCACATTGAGATCTGAGCACAAATCATATCCGCTTTGTTCCCCAGTCCCTTGACAAGCAACAGTTACTGTTCCTTGATCAGATTGATCTGCAGCATCCTTTTTCTGCCTCTTCCATTTCTTTGTGGACGAAGTCCCATCATCCTCAAAATCTTCTTCTTCTCTTTCTCTGTGTAAGTAAACCCACAGTTTTCTTTCCCCATCAAATTGTACACAAGGATCACGTTCATAATGCAATCTATCCAAGGCCCCACTAACTACTTGGTTAATTTGCGCATCAGAAACATCTTCAACAATGTATTGAGAATCTCGAATTAAAGTACAAACATCTGCTCTAGTGCCAATACTTCCAGGTAACCTAGCTGCTGCATCTCTTACAAGGCAAAGAATTGTAACATGGGGTGGCCGATCACGTTTCAACATAAAATGGTCTCGGGCTTTTGATGTTGGCTTACCACCACCTCTTTTCAAAGGTGCCACAATAGATTTTTTACCATCAGCTGCTGTATAGGAAAATGCTCTGTCAGGGATTGAGTACCTAAGAACTTCCTCCTTACGAAAATAAGCCCTCACTTCCTCTGAACTAGGGCTTATGGTGTTAAGACTCTTTTGAGCCCTCAGATCCCTAAACCTTTCCTTCTCATCAAGGTTGACCTGCATCAATGCCAAAGGTGGAGCTGGAAGACTTCCTATTTGTTGAAGAGTTTCCTGACCACATTTCAACCAATTGGCAAAGGAATCAACCAACTTGACAAGCATCTTATGAGGAAGACCCCAAGCTTCAGGAGAAGTCACCTCCTCAATGGTATCATGGTCATGTGAATTATGAATAACTGGGCCAGTCCATGACCAACTTTTGTTAGATTTTTCATAAACAGCTAGTACCTTCCAACCCTTTGCTCCCAAGGGTGCTGTTTTTGAAGAAAATATCTTCAGAACCCCTCTGACCAAATCCTGCAGTGGTTCTTGGGTCTCGAGAATGCAAGGATCACCAGGATTTGATCTCACACGATTAACAATCTCCTGAACAGTAAGAGAGAGCATGTTCAGATGGTCAGTGGACTCGCCATTGGCATCAATCTTACTGTTAGAAAGATCACCATTTTCAGTGCCTTCTTGTGCTTTGTTCAGTTCTTCTATGGGTTTCCCCACTTCTAGACTGTCTTCTGCATGTGGACTAATCATTGCCATGCGGACTGCTGAAAGAAGATGTACAATAGAAAATGAAAATCCAGTATGGACTGTTGGTGTGATCAAAGTGAATGTCTTTTTTTGTGGCTTGGTTTCCAGTTCTCTGTCTGCTGTCCCCATATCAGTAAGACGCATATCAGAATTATCCATTTCTGAACTAATCCTCTCGATCTCTATTTTTTTCTTTGATTTTCTTTTTGAGTAAGTCAAATCATCTGTTGGGATGGCTGACAAAAGATTGCCATCTTCATCTCTGCCACCAATATCATCATCCTTCATTTTTCGCTTCTTTGATGCTGAGTTGCAACCGAGCGGAGCCTCGGATCGCTCATTTTGATCACCCTTATATGCAGCAACATATTTCTGTCCTTTTCTCCCATGCCTACTTTGCCCAACTTCATTATTATCCACAACCAACCGTCTTTCAAATGCATCATCCTCATCACCAACATAATCATGCAAATATTTAGACCTCACAATGGAATGATCGAGGTCAGTTCTCCCTTTCTTCTTTCGCTCAGCAGTGTATGCATTTGATGAGGGCATGTCTAACCTTCCAATGGGATCCCCTCGTATTCGGCCATTCTTACCTGTTTTGTATACCTGCTTCCAATCATCATCACCATCATCAAGCATGTCTGATCCCAAGGGATAGCTCTCTTCAATAAATTTACCAGCCTGTTTATGAAAAGCACCGCCATTGCGTATTTCACCCTTCTGCTTTGCTTTAGAAAGGTAATTATCTACACCATGCATCTGCCCCCGCTCTGTAAAGCCACCCTTCTTTTTGAATTGAGTTATTACATGTGGCTTCAAATCTGTAACAAATTTGGCCTTCTTGGGATCTAGGTGAGCCTTTAACAATTTTGAGCGAGAGCCGGCAGCAGTACCCATCATGTAAGCATATTTGCTCTGTAACAAAGGAGTGTCATCCTCCTCGTCACCCAACTGTTCTGATGAGTCTGATTCAGTTTCTTCACTTCTTAAAAGCAGGTTACCCCTCAAAGGCATTGTCTCTTTTCCTCCATTCTGCATAGAAGTCCCCCTGATCTTCTCCTGCAAGGATTTTGCCCTGAAGTCAGATGATAGAAGTCTATCATTAACCTGTGGGGAGGATGATCTGAAAGGAGTGTAACTAAGATCAGGAGACTCTCTCCCTGCCTTCCATTTCTTGCCCTTTTGATACCAATCATCATATTTAAATGAAGAATCCATACCGAATTCCTGTCCTGGTGTCTCATTGCTACAGAAAAGTTCATCATAATCTCCTGAATCAACCGTACTACCTTTAAGCGGTAACTGTGAGCTCCTAAATCTGGACTTTGCCTGTTCGCTACCAACAAACTGTTGAACATTTTCTGGAGGATACTTAACATTCCTAGAATATTCATACGAACCTCTCTTAGAAGATGGCTTTGCCGGGAAATTTTTTAAATCAGAAGTTTGGTGGGCATTTCTAGTGTATCCATGCAGATCAGTCCTTGAAGACAGAGACAGACCCATCAAATTGTCAGTATCCATCTCATCACCTCTCAGAAGGTCATGCCTCTTTCCCCTTTTCCGGAAACTAGATTTATCAATCATGTTGCCACGTAATAAATTGCGATCTTGAAGGGCAGTCGGCCCATGTGACATCTCCTCATTGTTGTCACCATTCCACTGCTGATCCCTCATCCTGAGCATTGACCCTGAATCATATCCCGCTGACTTGTTCTGATGAGAAAGAGCAGAAGTTGAACCATTTACACCAGGATTCACATCCAAAGTAGGGTAGGGAGAAGATATGCGACCGCTTGGGTCCTTTACTGAAGGTGGCTTTGAACCAGCCAACTTGAGTATGCCTTTTGGATTTTGCTTCCCAAACTTCTCTTGTTCAATAGCAGCTGATCGTACTCGTGGATGGATATCTGAACCAGAACCCACCCCATGAAAAGGATAGCGACCCATTTTCTGTGAAATTTTCCTATCCTTGTTCTTCCTGTTCCATATACCTTCACCAGACTCCTCATCTGAAGAATCAACTTCCAAATCTTCCTTCTCGTACATCAAACTCTTTTGACTTCTCATAATGTTCAGGACACGGAGCCTTTCTTCAATACTGTATCCCCTACAGTTAAGCCAAGCATCTCTTATCTGGCAAAGATTGCTGACCATGTTGTTCTGATGCTTCCTCAGCAGATGATAGTGTCGTCGCTTCTGAAAAGAATTCATGCCCTCCCTGTAAAGCGCAACTCTCGGCTCACATAAGCCACCCTTCAACATATCAAACAACTTCTTAATGGGACTCCCAAAATGCAAGTTACAACCAGTGAAAACCTCTTTCAAGGTCTGCATAAAAGTCTCTTGATCCATGTCAGGAAGATACTTAGCAAGTTCAAACCTCTCCTCCTCACTCAATAAGTCATTCCACACATCCACCGACAGCACATCTTCAAGACCAGCAAGATCGTACAGTTCCAACGGAATGCTGCAAGTCTGGTTCCCAATCTGACAAAACTCCGCCCCAGTCTCACCCAATTCCAGCAAATCAAAATCATCAGACCCTGCCCCAGAGTCAGCATCATCAAACTCGTCGTCGTCGTCCGATTCCACGGCAGAGTTGCGCCGCCGAACCACCTCTTCGTCACTGGACATACTTTCCCTACTTCGAGGAGAACACTCGGAATCAAGCCTGGACACCTTAAAGCTATTCTTCTCAATTGCCATGAAACATAACACCACAGTGCCGCCAAAAAACACGTTCACGAGCCGACCCAAATTCAAAAACTCGAACCCCGGACGAACAAATCTCAATCAAAACCCTAACAATCGCAAGACCACAAATTCAAAACCAAAAACAACACCCAGTGTCAACTTTCCCAAAACGATAACCCCACCAATAACAGCAACAATAAAACGACAAACACATTTCAGAAAAAACCGAAATTAGAAACAAGAATCACGGAACACCACGAGCAATCGGAGATGAGGGGGAGGAGCAGAATACCTGAATCGCGACAGAAGAAGCGCGGAAGGAGAAATTGAGGCAGAGCCGAGGACATGGTGGGAAAAGAAGGAGGCAAAAGGGAAGGTTGCGCAGTGCGATATTGAAGAATGGCTTTTGGAAACCCTAAAATTGTTATATAGTGAGAAGAGGGGGAAGACAGAGGAAGGTGGAGAGGGTACGAAGAAGACGTAGATGACGTGGACGGAGATGGGCCGTGCGATTGAGAGATTGATGATGGGAGTGGGAAAAGACCAAAAACTCCCACCGCACCAAACAGGGATGAACGCAACACAACGCAGAGAAAGAGGCCGCACCAAGAAAAAGTGACTCAGTGACTGACTTTGAAAAAAAAAAAAAGGGTTTGGTTTAGTTTTGGTTCGGTTTGTGTGTGTAAGAGAAGATGACTGAGAGCAAAGGAGCCAGGTAGACCGTTGTATTGTGTTGCGTGTGCGAATGCCTTCCCACTCTACCATGCGCCCCTGCTTCTCCAATTTCCCACCGTTCGATCATACGCGTCAGATCTCTGCGTCTTTTTCCTTCTTTTTTCGTAAAATGTTCGTTAATGTTTATATACCTGAAACCAAACGGAACTTCACTCAATTACTATAAACTGCAAAATGCTAACACTGCTTTTTGCGCCGTCTTCAACACACATGTCTTCTACTTATGCTCTTTCTTTCTCACTTCAATTACGTTTCTTTTAATTAAATATTTTATTTACTTTCTATTACGTTATTCATTTTCTGTTGTTACAGTTTTTGTAACATTCTTGTTTTCTGTTTTTTCTATGAATTATGATTTTGGATAATTTTTTTATACAAAATTGATAAGTGATCTATTTTGTGTATGATTTTAAAGTGAAAGTCATGTATAATAAATATGATTTTAATAATTTGAGAAATTTTATTTTTTGCTACTTTAGTGCTGGAACCTATTTTTGTGATAGCTTTTGCATTGCGTTATTTTACTTGATCCACTGAAACACTATAGGAGGGTGCACATATCATAAGACCATGACAAAAAGTTACCTCGAAGAGTGGTTTTGTTTGTACCTATCATTTTGTAAATCCTTTTTTAGTATCTTGTATTTTACATGCATATTTTATACACTCTTGTTTCTTATCTATGTTCAAATACTTTTTTCTATATATAATAAATGCACCAATATCATGTACTTTCTATAGACGCCGATCTAAATTATTTTTAGCAAAACCTTATAAATAATAAACTCGTGTTTTATATCAGAAAAAAGGTATTTTCTATAGACGCCCACTCTAATAACTTTATCTTTTTTTTCGCATAAACATCTTAATCTTTCATATATCTTAGTTTATTGACTGATAAATATTTTAAAATTTAATTTTATCTCGATTAATTCATCCCTAAACATTATATCTTTTCCGCATGACCATCTTAATTTCAATTTTATTTTAATTGATTATTAAAATTTACATGAAAGATTCTAACAAAAGAATAGTTAATGAATGGTTGATTGATTTTGAATATAAATAGTTTAAATCTGACTTAATATTAAAAACTGTAAACGGAGTAATTTTTAAGGATGAATTAAAATTAAATTAAATTGATTTCTCATTGTCCCAAAGTTACACTGTCTCTAACAAGATAAGTAAGTAAAATTAAGTATTGAATTAAATTACTTCTAAAAATATTAATTATATATAATTAAGCCGTAAGCTTTTACAGGGTTTGTAAATGTATTTATTTGATATTTGATTTTAAATCTTCTTAAATATAGAACTTTTGTTTAGTTAACTTGTGTTTACTAAAGAAGTTAATTTTATTTTTAAGATCTTTTCATAGTTATGTTATTTTTTTTAAAAGAAAAGTAAAAAGATCATTCAGATGTATATATGATTCACACTTTTTTTTTTCAAAAAATGATTTAGCAAATCAAATTTATTATTATGTTACAATGCATGTTTTAAATTATTCTTGAAATATACACCAATTTTCACACTAGACTAGACTAATATAATTTGCTTGATGGTTTCAGTTCCTAATCCCTCCCTTAATGGAAGGTGAGACAGCTTATAATCTAATAAAATTACATTAATTTTAGAACTTCCATTGGTAATCTCAGTGATCAAGATCAAACTTTGCACCACTGAAGGGAGGGATTGAATTCCCTTAATTGTTCAAAATCTCAAAGAATTCATCATTTCTTCAATGCCATATCATATATAACTTCATCTTCTAATCCTACAGGCCACAATTTACAGTCAATATAATGAAGTATAACCACAAGATATACACAGAAAAGGATGAAGACTTTACCTTTCAGAAAACATTTGTCTGCAAATCCTCTAGCCCAGGATCTATATCTTTGGCTTCTTTTTCTTCTTCAGTTTTCGGTAAGAGAGGAGCATCAAGTTGAGGAGGTTTCTGACAAGATAATCACAAGTTTAACTCTAGATGTTGAAGTAAGGATTGTTATAATAACCCAGATGCAATTTCTTAAGTACTTTTGATGTTCTTTTAGCTAATTAAGTAAGAATCTATATTAAAAATTAACATAAATTAGTAAGATGAAGCTTTGACTTTAACAAGAGAACAGCAAAATCATCAGAAGAAATGTATTGAAAGTGGAATTATTATGTTACCATGCAACGAACTAGTGCCCAATTGACACCCTTGAAGAAAGGATGACGTTTAATTTCATTTGCTCCTTCACGTGACCCCAATCTTTCTTTGGGATCTCTCTGCAATAACCAATAAATCAGCTGCTTTCCCTGGAGACTTACCTGCATCAACACTTATTGCATGTTAAAACAATATTCTCATTCCCTTTGTGTTCACAGAGTGCAAATTCAGCATGATTAATATAACTCCAAACTCATGTTAGACTGAATAAGATTTTATTAGACTTTAATGTGAATAGATGCATTTGAATAGCTTAAATAAATATATTTTTTATAAGCTTCTAGCAAGTGAAGAAATTATTCACAGGCTTGAAAGAGATGTTACTAGACTCTCAATTTGAATTTCCCGATTAGATCACTATTGAAATCTAGCTAAGAAGAACACTTACTGGTTTACTTTTGGGAAATTTGAGATCCTTGTGAAGAATATTTGCAAACGTTTTTTGTCTTGTCTTTCCCCGGAATGGAGTATATCCATAAAACATTTCATATACAAGAATACCTAAGAAAAAAAGGATATTGAAGTTAAGCAATGTGAATTATGTGATATAATTTAAATTTGCTTATGTACATAATCTATGCTCATGATTGATGTGTTGCCCTTATTGAAGAAGCTTCTTAAACGTTTGAGTGGATTTTTTATAACTATTCAATTCAATCATTTCTAACCTCCATGTCATTAAATTAAATCGGTTATGCTTGACTTGTTAATCGTCAAATTGAAAATAATAAAGAGATCAAACAACATAAATATATGCATATGTAAAATGTATTAAAACAGCCTTTGGTTAACTTTTTGTAATGTTTAGATATTTATTTAGATTCACAGTTGTTTTTTTTTAAATTAAAATTACCTAGCGCCCACCAATCAACAGCACTAGTGTGACCAGAACCAGTTATAATTTCCTGCACAAGTTGAACTATCAGTTACGATAAAATCTAAACAATGCATAAAAAACTCCAAAGTTCAAGTTGTATGAACAACAATAAAATAACATATCAGAAGAAAAAAGTTTTACTGTTTCGTCCAATAAAACTTTTTCTTAACAAATGCGAAGTATTGATTATATGTGTAAATACATTGTATGCATAATAATAAAGTACATTCAACACAAAATGATGTATTTGAATCAAGCATATATTGAACCATAGTTTTTGGTACTCAATAATATAAAAGAAGTGGAGTAATTAATAACAAACCGGAGCAATGTACTCTTCCGTGCCAACAAAAGAATTTGATGCTCTCATTGGTTCAGCCATAAACACAGGAACCTCCTGATTTCTCTGTTTCTTCTTCTTCTTCTTCTTTGAATTGGAAGCTGGAATTATAAGCTGCAAAGAGACAGACATAAACAAAAATATAAAACTGTTTCATATGCCTGAATTAAACTTAAGAAAGTATTGTTTCGAATTAAAACTACATTATCAATACCTGTGGTTTACTAGAAGTTAAACATGACAAATCAAAATCTGTTAGGGACACATGCCCATTGCTCTGGATTAACACATTTTCAGGCTTCAAATCTCGATATATTATCCCTGTAAATACTCACAAAAAAATGTCATGTTAAAATTTGTTCTAATGAGCAAATGTCTTGGTATACATCAGAGTTTTTTAACTGTCAAGATTTCTTTGGGCAGAAATTTGAGTAGGTCAGCATATGACACTTTAGTGATTCCGAAATATTTTGTTACTAAACATCTCCCAAGTTTAAAAAATTAGAAGAGAAGACAACAATGGTTATCATGATGCCGTATAGTGTACACGTGTATAAAAGGCGAGTAAGAGCTTACCTTGGCAGTGAAGGTACTCCAATGCAATCACTACCTCAGCTGCATAAAATCTAAAAATATTACGAACTTAATGTCAGTTAAAGAAAAGTAGAGAAACACAAGTAGCAGAATGTTTTGAAGAACAATCCTTTGTTTTATTCAAATTTAAAAATAAAGGGTTCGTAACAACTCAAATTCATTAAAAAAGGAACTAACAATCTCTATATTTCCCTTTTGGTGCATTTAGGTAGAGAAATGAGAACCCGAGAAAGATTTGGTCAAGAACTCGTAAAGTTGGATTTGGTCCTATATCCAATTCAATTTTGCAAACCACGCTTTTAAACATGAAAAAATCATTTTGATCAAAACTCTTTCCTATTTTCTTCATTCCATCATATATATATATATATATATATTTATATTTGTATAACTTCTATATGAAGTAGTATAGTATACCTCGCGGCGTCTTCCTTTAGAACCTTAGTTGGTTGCTGGTCAAGAAGCATGAATAATTCTCCGCCAGGACAATAATCAGTTATCAAACAAACGTGTGATTTGGTCTGCAAGTTAATCAAGTTAAATAATCACGTGAATATCCTTAATACTCTGCAATTCATGATGAGGTGTAGTAGGAAATGAAGACATTAATTCAAGTTAAGACAATGTAATTCGTTAAATTACTATCCCTAAAACAAGGATACATGGCAAAAGGTTGGTATGACATATTTTAACTCTATGATAGTTTATCCTAATGTTCCTACCAGTGATGTAAAAGTAGTATTCAAGTTTCTAACCTGGAACGAAGCATATAATGCAGGTAGAAAAGGGTGGTCCAGCTGGTCAAGAATTTCTCTCTCTGCGCAAACTCTATGCACCTGTGGAAAGTGTATAAAGGCCAACTTACTACAACAGCAGGGGTAAATGCTGCTATACTATTTACACAATTTCAATTAGAGTAATCATTTTGTTACTTTAAGATAATTAGAAACACGATTATGTATGTGTACTGTCTCAAGTGAACTAGTATTTCGATGCTGAGAAATCCTTATTGACATAATAGAAGTTAAATGCCAAAAGGAAAAGAAAACGAAGCCAATACAATATGATGTTTACGTGGTAAATAGATCCAGAAGTTAGCAGTGAGAAGCTAAACGAAAACTCAAGTTAATTAATCACAGAATTCATATCAGAACCTTGTTACGATTGAGCATAACACCCTTATCCATAGCCTTCATGGCAAAATATTGACCTGTTCCACGTAGCTCCACCAGATGCACACTGTAAGCCAATAATATGTAATAATATCAAAGCCACAGAAGCTTTCTTTGGAAAAATAATGGAACAGAAATAAATAGTCTATCACACAAATCAACAAAGAAATTCTAATGAAGGTCTGACATAATTTGCTCGCTTTAATTTTCGATTAACTAAAGAGATAACTTATCAATAAGGTTTTTTTATATATGCAGAAATTACTCTAGTTGAAGTGACGAAATCTTCAAATGTTAAGTCAGTCAAATGTGGTCAATTCATTTCATACCTGACACTTAATTTAGCTCCCATGTTACCAGTACAACTGTACAAGCAACTCTGAAAGAGGGAAATGCATTAGAGGAATAAGGGAAAAACCTGCCAGTATCTCCTGATCCTAAAGGTTTAATCGGCCTAAAGTGCTTTAAGCTTATCTGTTCTCCACTTTCTAGGACCTGCAAAAACATGGTCACAGAACAATTTGCAAAATTAACATAAATTGGATCTGAGATTCAAGTGACCAGGAAAGTCCAAAATATCCTATGAAATACAGATGGAAGTTTAATGGTTTCTTGGCATGTTCACCAACTGAATAAAATAATCTTCAATATATAATTTAATTTAAGAGAAAATTATTATCACTTCCTACATCCTTGAAATTTAAAGAAACAAAGAAAAGAAAAATAAACATGAAGTATTCCTCAATCTGCCCCTCGTTTGTATTTTACAGTCGTATAGTGTAAAAGAAATTCAAAAAAATTGATAAACGCGACGCATTCTCAAATGCGAAAGTAATACCTTCTGGATAGCTTTCCATGCAGGGTTATCCTTCCTATGAGGTTTGGGGTGAACTGCTTTTGAATGATTTGTCCATAAGTCGTCTGGTTTCTGGGGAGCGCCAAAAGGGTGGTCATTTCACCATTGAAGTCAAAAGCTCTTCAGAAGAAAAAGATAACTGATAGCAGTAGATGTTACCATATTAGCATCCGGAAGATCTCTCACTGCCACATCAACATTTTCTGCAGTTTGTTTGACCTGAGGATGGATTTCAAATGTACTGGTTATATGGACAAAAGAAAGAGCTTATAATAGATGTAAAATTTTTGCGGTGGAAATCATAATTCATAGGCTTTATTGTATATGCTTTCAAATTTAAAGCCTACTATAAAAAAATTTTAATGAGAATTTAAAGCCTGATTTTTTATATCGATGATGACTTAAGATAATGTATGAATTCATATAAAGAAATTGAATAGGGACCTACCATCTGTTCTCCCTCCTTAGCAGTATCTTCTGCGATGCCGTTCTGAAGAGGCTCTATGTAGGGATATCGTGTGCGGAAGCGTGATAATTTCAACCAAAGATTATGAGAAATTAAAGTAACAAGTAAAGTGAGAATGATACCAGAATTTTTAGGTGGAAAACCCCTTTAAATAGAGGT
>Ga0123342_1002786_pt1 | contig 28773 bp, 18 predicted proteins | sample Turbeawhitnodule_FD_89960 | JGI IMG/M metagenome (GOLD analysis project Ga0123342, IMG submission 89960) | Root nodule microbial communities of legume samples collected from Mexico - Turtle bean Mexico white nodule | ecosystem: Host-associated > Plants > Roots > Nodule | place: Mexico: Nepantla... | reverse complement strand
TTCATATTCATCTGCAATTTACACAAAAATTGAGATTAAATTTCTTCATTTGTTTCTTGGTTCAAAAAATATATAATCAGATTCAATAATTCTCAGATTAGGATAATTTTCTTACATTAAGCACCAATTAAGTTCCAAAGTGTTCAATTTTCTCAATCATAAAAACTACACATTGACACTTATCAGTTATAATAATCGTTTTTAGGGAATAGAAGTAGTTTGCTAGTTTGTTTATCTCATCACCGTAATCTTAAAAGAATATAATTATAACTATATAATTGGACAGTATTAATTTTTTTTTGAGAACTTAACATGTTGGTATTATACCAAATTACGTGCTTAACAAAAAATAGGTAGGAGTAGACCGATCCTCTCCTGACTCAAATGAAAACATAAGATCACGATAAAAAAAGGACACGTGTAATGTGGAAATTTCACAAAATCCTCCATATTAAAAAAAAACATATATAATTAAAAGGCTAATTCATGAACAAAATTAGACGGATTGCATGATCCAAATTCAAATAATTTACTTAAGAATATCCAATTCAAGATAATAATTAATAAAATCAACAATTAAATTGATAAATTAAATAAAAAAATCAAATTTCTCTTTTAAAAGTAAAACTTCATATTAACGGTTTTGAATAAGGATCTCGATATCTCTTGGTTAAAATACTTTTGGTATTTATAGTGGGAAAAATTAAAAATATTCTTATGCCATTTTATTTACAGATGAAAGGAACATAAAACGTGATTAGTCAATAACTGTTGTATTTGTACATAAAGAACATAGATTATCTTGGTATCAGATTTGTCTCTTTTTTAAAAAAAAATAGTGAGTATTATATTATATGATGTGATGTGTATGAAATCTGAGAAGAAGTTGATAGACATGGAGGATGGTAATGGTAGTAAATAATAAAGTTGGAAGTGATAAGGAACATTTTTGTCCCATCCAAACCCAAACCTCATCTCTAATCCATGGTTATGCATAACCATATTCAGCTCCTGTTTTAATCAAATCTTCCCAACCAATCACAAACCTTCTATTTCCTTCACTCTTGAAATTTCCATTCACCCACTGCCAGTGTGAGTAGGGGAAGCAGACACGTCACACGGACACGTGGCAGCGCGGAAGATGAAGGGCGTTTCGGTCACTGAAGGGTAGCCCTAGGGTTTTGGAGGTACATTCACACGAGTCGGTTGTTGTGCTGTGTGGCCATTTTGGTTTTTGGTGCATGCGATTCGTTTTAGTATTAGTACGGTGCCTCACTGATACTCTCTCTCGGTGACCCATTCGGTTATTGCTGCTTCTTTCATTCGTAAATTGTAAATTCGGTGATGATGGATCTGAAGGAATGGTCGTCTTCAGAGCTCAACCAAAACAAGAAATGCTGCGCTGATTGCAAAACCACCAAGACCCCACTCTGGAGAGGAGGACCAGCTGGACCCAAGGTCCACCAACGAAACCCATTCCTGTTTCATCTTTTCATCCTTCTCTGGATTATTATTCATTTACGTTTTCTTGATGCAGACTCTGTGCAACGCCTGCGGAATCCGGTACCGGAAGAGAGGGAGTTGCTCCAGAAAGAGAGAGGAGGTGGTGGTGTTGCACCGGACATCCTCTGTTGTTAAGAAACAGAGCTGGAAGATGTTGGGAGAAGAGGAACAGGCGGCGGTGTGTTTGATGGCCTTGTCCTGCGGTTTTTTACCATTCCTTCACTTGCCACATTCCAGGTAATAACCTAGTAACCACTAATCCACAATCCGACAATCCTATACCTAACCTCGTTTCTGTGTTTTTCTTTGAGTCATATGTAGTGTGTTCATGTTAGGGTCTAGAGGGAGTGATTTCCCCTGTTTTTTCTTTGATGCTGTTTATAGATAGGTTGAATTAGATAGTGATGTAAGTATTCCATGATCAATCCCTGCACTTTTCTTTTTCTTTTCTCTCGATTCTCTTTTCATACGCTCATTTTTCTCACAATTCTAGATCAACACTTCTAATTTCTAAACTCCTCTGCTTTATCTTCTTACTTTCTTTATAATCTAACTATTATAACATATTCATACATTTCTTTCCCGTTTCTTATACGAGGATATTGATGCAAGGATCTTTCAAGATTTTCGTTTGCATTAAGAATAAATTTTATGCCAAAAAAGTGTTAATCGTTAATATAAGATTATTTATTGATCAGATTAGTTAATGTACTCTCGTAAATCGGAAAAAACATGTGCTCAACTTATTTATTGACTTTTCTTACTTTATTCTGTAGAATCAGAAAATTAACGGATAAAAAATAATCGTTTTTTTTTTTTTTTGTTATCTGCTAATTTCGTAACCAAAGGATGATGTCTTTTTATTTAGTTGTAAGTTCTTTATCTGGTTTTAAAGAAATTATTAAAATAAAAAATTTATGAATAATTAATTTAAATACTTATATCATAAAATAGGTTAATAACTAGTAAATACAATTTTTGCATTTAGAATAGAAGGTAATGCATAAAATCATAGGACGGAAAGTGCTTCGTTTTCAGTGCAGTTTCTAAACACATGAAAAAAAATATTTAGAAATACTATTTGAACAAACAATAATTATGTAAGAGTTCTCCTTTAAGCGTGCAATATGGAATAGTGTTACTTAGAATTTAAAATGATCTATGATTAAAAAAGAATAAATTTTAAAAGAAATTAAAAATTTATAAAAATAATTTCGTTATTTAAATTTTTATATTATTTTTTCGACTTGACATGATGCTTGGTGACCGAGTCAAGGTTAAAGTATTTTTTTGAATGAAGTAATTGATCTTAAGAATTTTTTTTAGTAATATTAATAGTATTTTTCGTTTAATATTAACCGAACTTATTTTTAAAAAGTTAAATAATCTAAAATAAAAATAACTCAATTTTAATATATTGAAAATTTTAAAAAGTTGTGAAATGTTCTATCCAACTTCGAGTAATGGACATATTTCGAATTGATTTCGACTTCCAAAAGGAGTAAGATGGAGAATGTGTGCTTCATCTTAAAAAATAAACACATTCAAATTTTAAATTCATTTTTAACAGATTTTATTGAGATTGGAAAAATTACAGAGAACTTATATATTTTTATTTTAATTTCCTTACATAATATTAAGTAGATCATTTAAGTTATTAATTATTTTTTCATTTTAAGAAAAATATAAAGTAATAAATAATTTTTAAATATAATTTTAAAATTTGTGTTATTTAACTTGTTATTATGATTTAAATGTTACATAATCAAATTATATTTTTAGTCTATATATATATATAGAGAGAGAGAGAGAGAGAGCATAAACACATTTTTATGTTAATTTTAGTTTTATATATTTTTTATGTGAAGTTATTTTTTAGGATGTGTCAGTTTTTCCTTATTACTTATGCTAATTTTAGTTTTATATAGTCAGTTTTTCATATTACTTTCTTAATATATTTTTGTTCTTTTTACTGGTTTTATTTAATATAATTATATATGTATATATATATATATATATATATATGTATATATATGTATGTATGTATGTATAGAGAGAGAGAGAGATGTAACTGGTTAAAAAAATTGGCCTTTGACTAAACATGAGTCCAAATTTGGATTTTTTTTTTGTCATTTCGAGATGACTTCTACCAAGTCAGTTGGTCCGATACGACTTTCAAAGTGTTTTATCATTTACTAAAAATATGTTAAAATTATAGCTGTTTTAATTTGTGTTATGAAGGTCAAGATTTCTAAGGTTAAATTTTAACTATCATTAAGAAAAATATACAATAAAATGTTCTCAGAAAAAAAAAAAATCATCTCTTTCCTTGATATAGAAGTAAGTATAACCGTATTGATTTCAATTTTGCTCATAATTTTGATTAACAATTCATTTGTAAATCTGATTAATAATTATTTAATTTAATTTTTGCTTTCAGTAGCATACAGGCAAATACACAAACGCATAATAGGCCCAAAAGTGTTCAGTAATTTTTTCGGCCCAAACGACTGAACACTAGCTCAGGAAATATGCAAATTCTCCTTGAACCTCCATACCCACTTCCATACTTTTTAATTCTAACAATACATTTTTTAGTATATTGAAGAGTGAAATGCCTTCTTCTTCATTGATTATTTGTAATGTTTCATTGATTATTTGTAATGTTGAACTTTGGTAGTTAAGATAACTTTTTGGTATTTTTATGGGAGATGATTATGTTTTTTTTTTTTTATTTTTAGGAAGTCACAAAATTTAAATGAGTACAAAACTAAAAAAAAATTATATTAAAAAACGTTGAATACATCGATTTTTTTCTTTTACAAACTATTTCGCACAAATTCAAATAATAAAATTATTTTTTCAAATGTTACACCGGGAGAAAAATGAAAGTATTGTAACGGAAAGAAAGGTACGTGACTGAAAGGGAAATATGAGGGTGGATGAGTACAGGTTGTTATATTTATACTTCATTTAGGATTATTTAAATTTTTAAAAAATTAAAATGGATTTTTCACAAATATTGGATGTATGGGAGAAATTATGAAGGTTAAGATAGAATTTGTCCAAGAAACATGGTCCGAATCAAAAGGCCTTGCTGAAAAATGGGCTTTGGGTGAAGTTGATCTTTAGGGTCCAATTTGGATGGAACATTGAAGTAGCAGTAGAAACAGATTTGTTGGAATTGTGAAGCAACAACGTATATAAGTATCTCAAGGAACGCATATTCTTACTTTATTCTTTTTCTCTTTTTGATGCCCAGGATAAACGCACATGATTTCTTACCAATAGATCCTATAAGAACAAAATATTTTTCAAGTATACACATGCATTGCTTATAATTCCCGAAACAAAAAGAATTACCGTATTTGAATTTGCTTACAAATAAGACCGAAATATTAAATATTCAAACAAAATATATTTTTAACTCAGTTTCAGTGTAGAGACAATTAATTATACGTGATAAAATTTTATCTTTTAAGGATTTGAAGCATTATTGGAGTGAAACTGGATTTTAAATTGATTGAACCCATTGTGCGTTATCCGTGATGTGTATATTTGAGTAGGCCAAGTCAAGTAAAAGTTACTCTTGGATTTTATTTATAATAAGAATTTAAAAGTAATATATATTTTTTTTCATTTACGTTACAGTTAATAAATTTACACCAAATTTTAATAATTTTCTTTCATTTACGAAAAACATTTTAATTTATTAGTTTAAAAGCATTTAACATGAAAAGAAGGGAGTTGAGTGCAGTTAGAGTGAAAGAATAGGCGATCCGCAACTTACGTTGTTGTTGAACGGAGCACGTTCCCTGTCTGTCTTGTCCCAATTTTTCTCATTTTTTCTCTCTTTTTCTTTCTCTCTTTTTCTTTCTCTCACGATAACATAACTACTTATATCCTCCAAATGCTTTTCTTCTTCAATTCAAATCACACCCTCTTTCAGGTAACTCATTCTTTCCCCACTCTTTCAATCCTTCTTCTTCCTTCCCTCTTTTACCTTTTCAATCTTTTCCAATGCTATGCGACCTTTTCGAAAATGTTCATCTTTCTTCCAATTGCTCACAAAATGTTCCCCAAACAATTTTTTTTCTTTTATTCAAACAGGTGCCATTTTGTACCTTCTTATTCGCGCCGCTACCAGTCTGTTGCTGTTTGAGATTATGAACCACAAAAAATGCCTTGCCATTTTTTTGTCTGATTGCATCAGATATTGTTGTATTTGGTTCAAAAATTAATGCTTGCTTTTATCTGTAAGTTGAAGGCTGTGTGGGGCTGGTTGATGCAATTAATATATCCATCGTGACTTCTGTCTCGTAAACCCTTGTTAAATTAATTGGTGTCTCTTCGAATAATACTGGTTTAATTGATATAATTTTTGCTAGAGAGTTGAACACTATTGCAGCCATCCCATCTTATTTCTCAAGATAAAATGGATTGTTACCTTACCACAGTTCGCGTGTGGTTACAAACAATTGTGCCTATTGTTTTATGAAGTGACACCGGAGAACTTTCCTTTTTAAGGCTGAGTTTTAATCCTTCTCAGTCAATGAATTCAAGTGATGATAATGATAAACCTGCAGGAGTTTTCCCTGTCAAATCACCTGAATTCATTTTTGAAGTTCACTTATTTTGTTCTTAAGCAATGATATCTTATATTTTTCTGTGGTATTTTGTTGCTTGTCCTGTGTGAAAAAAGCCATGTGCTATTGTAATGATGCATTTAGTATGTGGTGGTGGCTTTGCCTAGGCTTTTATGTAATTATTTGTTCAAAATGAACTTCGATTTTATATATCCATTGGTCCAATTCCTGATATTTTCTTTTTAATACGATATTGTTCTTAATCCTTCAAAACTTTGCAAGATGTAACGACCAACTATATATTTATGACACGCTGTTAGCTGGATTTAGCATTAGAAGATCAGACTTATATGATAGTTTATGCCTCTCTAGAGTTTTATTTAGCTTGTGTTTTACATTTTTTTCTGTTTTCCTACTTTCAGGTTGTAGCTGTTGACTCATTGAATGAAGAATTCTTGATTAAATAACTGCTTTAGTTGTCATAGTTGAATTCAAATGAAGACGGGCTCCATGATTTTTTCATTGTTGTATCTACCTAGATGTAGAATACAAAGATTAGCTAATTACTGGGGAGAAACTTTCCACAGTTTCAGTTCGACATGTGGAAACAATTCTAGCATCAGGCCGCTTAGTTATAGAATTTATGGTCTTCAGGGAGGACAGAGAAAGAAGTGGACAAGACCTATAACTACAAATACAGAAGGCAAGGGGAACACCAAATCAAAAAGTATCAAGCATGAAATCTTGAGTGAAACAATTATAGAAGGTGCTACAGTAGATGTAAATAAAACACAGCTAGATCAATTCCAGGAAATTCAGTACCGTGACATACAAAAAGAGATTGCCCAGAATAAAGACTTGTCTAGTTTATTTACTATTATTGTTTTTGATATCGAGACTACAGGGCTTAGCAGAGAGAAAGAAAGGATCATTGAAATTGCATTTCGAGATCTTGAGGGTGGTGAGAACAGCACTTTTCAGACTCTTATCAACCCTCAATGCAAAGTTCCTAATTCACATATTCATGGCATTACTACTCAGATGGTCAACAAACCTGATGTTCCAAGGTAACCTAAACCTCTAGTAGTATTTTATATCTCGGGTCGTAGATCAAACCTTCCTTTCCTAAATGTGTAAATTTTATTTGATTAGACAATCAGCAATGCTGAAATTTTTAAAAATTAACAGAGGGAAAGTCTCTATCTCAAATGAAAGTCTCACACCCAAAGGATGAAACAATACCTCAGCGAATACCACCCCCATTCCCACCCCCCAAAGAAACTTTAAATTTAGCCAAAATGTTGTGAACCAACAACAGGCTTGAACTGATTAATCATTTGGGTCTACACCTGAAGGCCCAAGAAACTGGACCACAGTTCCAGATGGGAAATAATAATGGAGGGAGGGAAACTAGTTTAAAGAGATGGATGGGAGGTTTGTATATGTAGAGACAGGAGATTATAGGGTCATTTGTATATAATTTTTGTTTTGGCCTTTTGGGAGCCAAGGGGATATTCGGTCTCAGGAGCTTTTGTGTTGCTCTTCTTGTTTCTTCCTCATTACTTTCATGCCTTTACATTTTAGTTACAAGAGTTCACATCTCAAATTGAAAGATGTACTTTTTGTTGTTTTAACCCCCCTAGTCTTTTTACGGCCATAGCATGAAGCCATGGACATCTGTGACCAAGTTTAATTCTCGTAGTTTACTTGAGGAGTTAAAAAAGGATGCTTGGGTGGTTATTGGATTATTATACATATTATTCATCTTTCACGTTAACTATTAAGAAATGAGTTTAAACTTAATTCAACCTTATAAAATCAGTTTGTAAGATGGGATTTGTAAATGACACTTATATACGGTAAATGATCATATCTCCAGTTGGTGGTGGATTTTTATTATTGACATAGATGTAGAATTGTCCTTTAGTTATTTATGGCCACTTAACAGTTCACAATATAGGTGTTAGTGTCACTGTCAACTTTTTTTTTTTTTTCCTTGATGATAAAACGCATGGCTGGGTAAGAATCTATACAACGAGTGGGTTTTCATTTTGGAAATTATCATGGAAAGTTCACTTTTTTAAGTCTGATTTTATGAGAAGTTTGTTGTCACTGTAGCATATTTCCAAAAACTTGAAGATAAGGTGGTAGAACTATTATTTGTAATTGTGGATGGATAAACAATTTACACCATTAGTTAATATATGAGGGAAAAGTATTGAGTATTTTTGCGCTTTTGCAAATTTTTTTGTAGGATGGAGGACCTAATTCCTATCTTATTGCAATATGTTCGAAGTCGTGAGAAGCCTGGGGGACATGTGTTATTTGTTGGTCATAATGCTCGTTGTTTTGATGTCCCTTTCATCATGAACGAATTACGACGTTATTCTATGAACATTCCTTCTAATTGGTTGTTCTTAGACACTCTGCCTTTAGCACGTGAGCTAATGAAATCTGGAGGTCTCCTTCTCTTCCATTTGTTTCTCTATACACGTGCACACATGCAGCGTATGCACAAAACTTGATGTTTCTCTGTGAAAACCTTAACTGTTTGATGTGTTAACAGGTACTAAACTTTCTTCAACTTCCCTACCTGCCCTTCGTGACCTCTACGGAATTAAAGTGGATGGATCAGCTCACAGGGCCATGGTAGATGTGAACACATTGTCCTTGGTTCTTCCCAGGTTGACCCGTGATCTGAAATTGACCCTATCTGCTCTTGTCAAAAAATCATTCAAAGAATCAGATATTGGCAACTCCAAGAAGAAGAAAACTTCAGACTAGTTTTCTGACTGTATTTTGCATTGATGTTGTGACAGTAATTATTTTGTAACAAAAAAATTGGACTCTAGATTTGTACTTAAAGGAAAAAAGAAATTTGTAATTGTTGACTTGTTATCATTATCAATAAAATCTCACCAATTGGTACCAAGTTTTGAGGCTTTTACTTCACTGCAAGAATTATTTATTTGGTTTTAGTGGAAAGCATCCCAGTAAAACAGGACACTGCATGTTTAGGACATTGGACTGGATTGTAGGAAGAAAAACCTGGTGAAGCCTGATAAATTGTTTTACAACTTCTTTTACATAAAAAAAAATTGTTGTAGATTTTGAAAGATGTGGTAAGAATGTAATGATTTTTAAAAAAAAACTATGATTAGGATTTGGTAATTTGAATTTTAAAGAATTTACCAAAAATACGAAATTATAATATTTAAAATAAATTTATGAATAAGGGTTTCATGTATTAAGAAAATTAAAAAAATACTCTGTGAATTTACTTTTCTTAAGGGTGAAATACATTTTTATCTATTATTTTACTCTGTTAAATTATGTCAATTAATCAATGTTGATATTATTTGAAATTATTTAAGATACAAATAATATTTGATACTAGGTCATTATTAAAAATGGAAAGCAATTTTGTTATTTGTATGTTTAGAAGTACATAAAATGTTAAATATAAAGTTAAAGAAACATTGAACACGGTACAAGTTCAATAATTCATTATCTCCAATAAAGATAAATTGAATTTGTGATCATAAAATTTCAATATCACACTTAGAAGAAAAATAGAACAAATAAAGGTTTTGGATTAAAAAAAAAAGCCTAAAATCAATATAAATTATAATAACTAGTTAAGCAAGAGATTTCTTCACACATCTATTATTATTCTAGATAAGAGTCGTGACAACCTTAGACTTAAAACATTTAGTTGAGGTCGGTTAAAACTTTGAGATGATCAATGATCATATCCTTTCAAAGCTTCATGGGTTCCAAGAAAATGAGGGGTTTCACCTGTAAAAAATACACGGAGGCTTAAGTCAGTAAGAACATAAAATATAATGTAAAATATGAGTTGAAGTGCTTTTTGTGTTATTTTGTCTATTGTTAGTTGTTTTCTTTCTCTTGTAAAGAGTAGTGTTATCCCCCTTCTTCTTGTATCTGATTTTATTATTGATTTAATTTACTAATAAATGTTGTCTCCTCCTATTTAAAACCAATTATACAGGATCTCTTGATATCATATCGAACTTGGTCCATGACGCTACTATTCCATATAACATTTCTTCCACATATAAAGTTGTACTAGTTCTCCATGTGTTAATACAATACTTTTGCATTCGTACTCTTATGAATTTGAATAATCAATTTATAAGTTATCATCTTCTTTAAAAGTAATTTTAAATATGAAAATTACTAATTCAGTAAAAAAAAATTGTCATAGTGATATTCTTAATAAAATTTTGTACATGTTAATACAAGTTTTACCTTTGCTTAAAAAATCAAGGTTGATAAATACAAAAATAAGTAAAAAATTAATTAAATTTTTTTGTAAAATAATATATATATATATATATATATATATATATATATAGAGAGAGAGAGGAAAAACACATTTAAATAGTTCCATTCAACTCTATATTTTTAAAATAATTAAATGATACCATATATAAAGGATAAATTAGAAAAGATTTGAGTCGAACTCAAGACCTCCCGCTTACTAAACGGGTGCTCTAACCAACTGAGCTATATGAAAGCAACTGAAAGTGCCTATTTAGTTTTAATATAATTTTTATTATTTATTTTGTTTTGGACCTGAGCTGTGTTTTTTTTGTAATAGCAAAAGCTGAAACCAATATAAAAATAATAATTTTTTTATGTTGTAAATTATTTTACTGTGAATTTTGAAGTATTTATTACAAAAATAACCATGTTACATTACATAATTTTTTTAATTGAATTTATATAAAAAAATAGTTTATACTGCTACTAGAAAATTAAATATGTACAAATATACTAAAATTTAAATTGTTGAATTTAATGAATAATTACGAGTATATATTTTTCTAAAATACAATATCTTATTTAAAGAAACTCATCCATGTTATACAATAAAATGCACATATTAGATTGTCATGTTCGTTAACATCGAACAATTTAGAGAAAATAACTATAATGTCAAAAGTAAAAGCTTTTAAACAAATAACTTGTACAAAACTATTCCTTCATTCACATATTTTCTTTCCAAAGAATGAACTTTATGTATTATTCATAAATATTTTATGAAATATTTTTATTTAATAATTTAAATAACAGTAACTTTTGAACTTTATTTTTTCAACACTAACAACTTAGTCAACCATTTTTGTTTTCTAAGAAAAATATTATTTTAACAATTATATATTCAAATTAATACATCATTTTACAACTTTTTGAAGTTTTTCAATTCATTATATCACGTTTCAGTAAAAAATTATTTCTTTTTCTTTTAATTTGAGCATTTCAAATTTTAGCACTTGTAGTATGAAATAATTTTCTGTCCATAACTCTTTTCCTAAACATTTTTACATAAACTAGATAAGTATCTCAAATGACACATATTCCTATTCTAAATGTTGATGGGAATTGTATTGGTAACCTCTTGACATATTGTATTGGTAAATGGATTAAGGCTTTGCTTGATGTATGGGAGCCTCTAATATTATTACCCATGCAAAAACTTAGGTGGTTTTCACATGCTTTTTAGGATTTCTGCACTTCTACTTTCACTCCTTGCAAGCTCTTAACTTACAACTTAGGAGCACACCAAGATAAGGGTTTCTTGTTGATTGAAGTTCCTCCATCTGGTTTAAACATTGCCTTAGATGTTGATGTAAATAAAGGACCTAACTTTCTCCTATCTATAGTCTATTTTTGTTCCATTACTTATGTTTTCTCCATTACAATGTTTTCTGATTAATGAGGTTCTTAAGCTAAACTTCTATAAATAGCGATTAGTTGAAATTGATTTAATTGTTTGTGAAAGTCACTCAGTCCATTAAAAAAAATTCAATAGTTATTTTATATTTATACTTTATCTTTTTTTTTTTTTTACAATTTATGTAGATAATGTGAACTATAATGGTAAATTATATTTGATCTGATTTGGGTAATGAAAGATAAAGAAGAAATTGTAGCATTTTATGACCGAATAAATATAAAGGAGTAAGTGACGACACAGCGGGAAGATCGGAACTAGGTTCGGGGTTCGCTTTTCTACGTTAATATAGACAAGAAACTAGAGGGAGAAAATGCAGAGAACCAAGAGAAAGCGAGAGAAAGGACTAGAAATTTCAAACCCGTTTTCTTTCTCTTTGCTTTCTTCAATAACTTCACATTCTCCGTCATTCTTTTCTTTCATTTTGAACCTTTTCTCAGATTTACGCTCTCTGTATATATATTCATCCATTTTCTTTTCCTTTCAGAATTCAGCTACACTTTTTTCATTCATAGCTAAGACTTTTTTATTATTCTCCTTAATACGAGTCTTTGGGTTAATAAATATATAACATTTACCATCGGCTCGGTTTTTTTTTCTTATGAATTTCTTGAGGCCTTATTATGGCAACTGAACCAGCTTTAACGTTCTCTTTGGCTTCTGTGGTTGAAGAGATTCTTCAACAGCAAGCTGGTCGTTTAGACGTGAACTTGGCATCCAGAAAAACTGAAGAAACTTGTATATATAATCCTCTTTCTCCATTCTTTTCTTATCAATTCAATTTTTTTACTTTCAATTCATTTTTTTTTTGTGTGTGCGCGGGAAACTCATTGCCGATATTGTTTTTCTTGGCAACAAAATGTTGGTTTCAAGTTTCAACCAATAAATGAAACTTGTTTTTGTTGAAAGTTTTATTCTCTTGGCTTCAATAAAGGATCTTGATTGTTCCTACATGATGAAAAGACATGCTTGCAATGGAAAAAACTTAGATACTTTGTTTAATCTTTTGCTTTTTAAGTTTGCTAAGTATGTTGATATTCAGTGCAAGCTTTTACTATGAACCATAGAAAACCTTCAAGAAAGAGTAACATGGATATTACATGTCTCGTGTTGTAGCCTTGAGAAGGTATGAAGCAGCTGGTTGGCTACGGAAGACAGTTGGAGTTGTTCGAGGGAAAGACTTGCCAGCTGAGCCTTCTGAAGAACACTTCCGGATTGGACTGCGTAGTGGGATTATCCTATGTAGTGTTCTTAACAAAATTCAACCTGGATCAGTGTCCGAGGTACTACATCGTGTTAATATATGTTTGATGTTTCACTTTACGTTGGAATCTTTAGTATGTATCCTGTTTTAACATTTATTGGACATTTGGACCTATGTTGTCAGGTAGTTGAAAAACCTTGTGATTCTGGTATTATTCCTGATGCAGCAACTGCATATCAATACCAAGAAAATGTAAAGAAATTTCTTGTGGCTGTGGAGGAAATGGGACTTCCTACCTTTGAAGTTTTCGATCTGGAACAGGTGGCTATTAATAAGTCTTGAAACTTTCTGTTCAGTACTTGGATAGATTCACTACATTAAGATCATTGACACTGTTACTATTATAGTACAATGTGATTTTTATTTTGCTTTAACCATTTTTTGGGTTTTGCTTCCTTGTTGTACTTACAGGGAGGAAACTCTGAGAGGGTAGTGGATTGTGTTCTAGAGCTAAAGTCTTATGCCGCAGGAAAACTTGTAGGAGGAAGTGGGTCTGGGAAATTTAGTGCGGCCGCGAATGCAAGGCCACCTATCTCTGCGAAACCACTTTTGAGGAAAAACTCAGAACCATTCATGAACATGAACTCTCTGTGTCCTGTGCCATCAGGGGATAGAGATGGTTATATGAGTGATCCCGGACAAGATCGAAGCGAAAGAGTTAGGAAGCTTTATTGTTTATAATATTTTACTATTTTGTTTAGAAGGTGAAGATCATCTATCTAAGCTTTTTGAATTGATATTTGCAGGGTTCTTTTTCCTTAAATTCACTAGTTCGTCAATATTTGTCCGACAAAAAGCCAGAAGAAATTCTCATTGTAAGGCCTGATGATTCTTTCATAGATATATGACCGTCAAGCTCTGCTATACATTAGATTCAGAAGAAAGAACTAACCATTTTAAAAACAACTGCAACACATTATAATGTATGTAAAAAAACATTTAAAAGATACTTATACGCATATGGCATAAACCAGTTTTGCTCAATGAATTTATCCTCGTTCTTTTTCTTTTTCTTTGGTGTTATATCACATTCATTAATGGTATGAAATGTTTTGCTATAACAGGCAGTGGAATCCTTGCTTAGCAAAGTCATGGTGGAATTTGAACATCGCATGCAAGTCCGATATGCAATGGTTTGTGTCTCTCTCTTCTAGCAATGTTCAATTTCATACCCCTTCACAAAAAAATGTCATACTTCTTACATCTTACTAAACTTAATGTCAAAATGTGAATCATGGCAGCCTAAAACAACTCAGCTAGATAAAGCACCATCTGAAACAGAATGTTCAATTTCCGAAGCTGCTTCTATTAATGAAAGGGTAAACTTCAAATTCAGAAATACTTTCGTCTTACAACTGTGCAAATAAAAACGATTAAATTGATCATTATCTCGGTTTCAATTGCTTTATTTTTTATCTGATGGTTATTAAGGTGAAAGAAAAGGAAGATGAGCAAGATGTACAAGATGAACATGATGTAGGAGATGAACATGATGTAGGAGATGAACACGATGTAAAAGCTGAGCATGATGTACAAGCTGAGCATGACATTCAAGATGAACATAACGAACAAAATAAACAAGAGGAAAGTTATGAAAAGATGTGCAATGAGCATGAAGAATCAAGCCACCAAATTTCGATTTTGAAGCAGCAGAATATAGTTGAGCAACAAAATAGAAGCATACAGGTAATTTTCAATATATACCAGAATATGGTGTTGACTTTGTTAAAGAACTAATGAGGTAAAATAACCAATTCGATGAGAACTTTCTCTAGGAATTGAAAAACATTGTCAATCAAACAAAATTAGGAATGCAATTTATGCAAAGTGAACACCAGAAGGAGATCATTAATCTAGGTAAGTTTAATGGCAAAACAAATCCCTCTAAGTCAATATTTAACAAAAAAAATATCAATTATCTAATTTACTTGTCTAACCTTAATAGGCAAGCAGCTACATAGCCTAAGCTCTGCTGCTTCGGGATATCATAAAGTTCTGGAAGAAAACCGCAAGTTATATAATGTAGTGCAAGATCTGAAAGGTGAATTGTAATGATCAAGACTTTATATCTATACTTTGTGTCCTTGATTGTTCATGTTCTAAATGAGAGTGGATGGTAAATAAAAAATTTCATATTGATAGGAAATATTAGAGTATACTGTAGAGTTCGACCTTTCTTGGGTGGTCAACCAAGCCTTTATAGCTCTGTCGGTAACGTGGAAGAGGGAAGTATCTCAATCGTAACACCTTCCAAAAACGGTAAAGAGGGGAAGAAAACATTTAATTTCAATAGAGCATTTGGTCCTGCTTCAACCCAAGGTTGGTCATAATTTCTCCCTCTTGTAACTATTTCTCAGTTTAACATTTTTCTGTAATTTCCTTCAATATCAAGGAGTTTGATGAAATTGTGAGTGTGACCACAATTTAGAACCTATTTACTCATTGTATTTATCATCATTGTTGATATTTACGATTTGGTTACAGGAGAAGTTTTCGCCGACACACAACCTCTTATTCGTTCTGTTTTGGATGGTTATAATGTCTGCATATTTGCCTACGGCCAGACGGGATCGGGAAAAACATTCACTATGGTAATAGATTCAGACAACCTTGTTTTCACCCTCTCATTTAAACAACCTTGTTAGTTAACTTATCTATGTATTGATACAGTCTGGGCCAGATGACCTTAATGAGGAGACCATAGGTGTCAACTATCGTGCACTAGGAGACCTTTTCTATCTCTCTGACCAAAGGAAAGATACAATTTCTTATGAAATCTCTGTTCAGATGCTTGAGATTTACAACGAGCAAGTTAGGGACCTACTTACGACAGATGGTGCTAATAAAAGATATCCTTTCTTTGATAGCATACTAATAGAGTTATATCTATACGCAATGTTCCATTCTCGATTCTCTTTTAGCTTAATGTAATTCTTGACACCTGCTTACGTTAGATATCCGCAATAGTTCCCTTAGTGGCATCAACGTTCCAGACGCTAACCTTGTTCGGGTTTCATGCACCTCTGATGTCATAAATTTGATGAACTTGGGACATAAGAATCGTGCTGTTGGTTCTACTGCCATGAATGATCGTAGTAGTCGCTCTCACAGGTAATTAGAAGACTTTAGTATATGTACATTTTGAATTGTGTTAATAAAAAAAAATGATCTATATCATGTAACTACTCATGGTGTATTATTGCATTGCAGTTGTCTTACAGTTCATGTTCAAGGAAAGAACTTGACATCAGGAGGCACTATGCGTGGTAGTATGCATCTTGTTGATCTGGCAGGAAGTGAGAGGGCTGATAAAACTGAGGCTACAGGGGATAGACTTAAGGAGGCTCAGCATATCAACAAGTCACTTTCTGCATTGGGAGATGTAATTTATTCCCTTGCCCAAAAGAGTCCACATGTTCCCTACAGGAACAGCAAACTTACTCAGCTACTTCAAGATTCTCTTGGTATGGTGTTTTCTATTATTCCTTTCACTTCATACGACATTGTTTTTTTCTCCTTTTGTTTCGGCTAATAATGAAGTGTTTTATGTGTCTTTAGGAGGGCAAGCAAAGACTCTCATGTTTGTTCATATAAGTCCGGAGGCTGACGCTCTTGGAGAAACACTTAGCACACTCAAGTTCGCCGAACGAGTCTCCACTGTTGAACTCGGTGCAGCGCGAGTTAATAAAGACAGTTCAGATGTGAAAGAGCTTAAAGAACAGGTTCTTGCATTAACTTTCTTTTATCACGATACCTTCAAATTGAATGTTCAGTGTGTTTTGAGTTTTTTTGTGAAATCATATTTGTCAGATTGCTAGTTTGAAGGCAGCCTTAGCGAGAAAGGAAGGAGAAGCAGAACATTTCAATCAACCTGTCAATAATAGTGGCAATGAAATACCTAAGTTGAAATCATATGCTTCTTCTCCTCCTCTGCATCGTACTTCTATTGGTGGTGCTTCTCGTAAGCTACCAAAAGATGATTCTACTAGCCCGGATGTAAGTAACATGCTATTTACCTTAATTCCTGCAATTTGATAAATTCAGAGGATCTGCAACCATGAGATCATTATTTTTAATTCATGGAAAAATACCAATAACATATCACTTGAAGATTGGTTGAAAGGTCGTGATGTATCTTTTAGGACCCGAAAAATGTTGCATCAGCGTTGAAAAGACGAAGCCTAGATCTCCATGACGTGCCTACCAGTTCACTTCAATGGCCAACTGCTGCAAGGGAAAGAAAGGAGGATGACAAAGAATCGATATCTGGAGATTGGGGTGATAATAAGATTTCCATGAACAGAAATGACAGCTTGACTAGCGATGATAGTCTTGTGGGACAGTGGGAAGTAGAAAGCAAACAATCTTCTCCGATGTTAAGTCCCACTTTTCTCTCAGAGCCCTCTAAAACATGTATAGACAACAACTCCTCGCACAAAAAGGACAACCAAGAAAATGAAGATTTACGGAGACCCAGTTTTGACATGACTACCACAGATGAATCAGATGAACACGAGATTGGTACAGTAACTAGTGATTCTTCTGAATCAGACTTGCATTGGCCACCACAAATACCCAAACCAATCACCATCTCAAGTGGATTAGGCATTAAAGCAAAGAAAAAAACTAATCTCAGATCAATAAAGAACCCGGACTCCAGGTAAAATTTAGTTACAGTTTATGTTATCAGTTACTTTAGTTGCATATAAGAAGCCTCTGAAAAGATATTAAATGCAAATAGGAGTATGATCCCATCATTCATTCCTGCGCCTGTGCCTGTGGCTGTGCCGGTGCCGGTGCCTGTGCCCGTGGCATCAAGGAAACAACCCAGCCCAGTTACTCAAGGCAGAAAGCTCCCAGCATCCTCTGATGTAAGGAGAAGGTTTGGGAATAATGCCAAGTAAGAATAGGTTCTTCTCAGGCTTTTCTCATTCCTTCCTTCACTGCCTTTGATGACATTTTTATCATAAACATATACTTCACATTCATTTTCTTCTTCTTTAAATATCTATGACATCAAAGTGATCTTCTAAACACGTTCAATTGATTTATGTTATTGTCATCCACTTTGACACACAAATCATTTAAATGTTGCAACTCTTACTGGACCAAATTGATGCAGCTGTATATTTAGAGAACAAAACTAATAGCTTAGTAATTTTTTTTATCTCTTTTTGTATCTATAATTTTGTCCAGGAATTGAGCAAAAAAGAGGTTTTTTTACATTATGTATGCTTGTATGGAAGTATATAAAACTAGACTTGTACAGTGGAACACATAGGTAGTAATATTTTTATTTTTGTAATATTTTATAAATTTAATTTTCTATTTTTATTTTATTGGAATCACACTATTATTATATGCAATTTCTACTATTTTACACTTCAGATTATCATTATATATCACTTTAATGTTGAAACTTTTTACTTGAGATTATAGTATTACTTTACTCTTACCGTTTCATTTTTTATATTTCTTTACTATTATTTACATTCATTATTAGCGTTTTTATAATTATTTTATATTTGATTATATATATATATATATATATATATATATATATATATATATATTCGTGTTCTTGCCGAAAAAGTAAAATAATTTTACGTTTACAAAGTTAATAAACAAAGCAGGTAAAGATTTCAATAATAAATTAGAATTAGAATTTTGAATTATTAAATTATTGTAAATAATATATGTTTGTAGAGGATGTGATAACTAATTAAATTTGAATTTGGATAAGTTCGGGTTATAATAAAAATCTATAACTATCTCACACCGTAACGTAACACGAGTTTCTACTCATATCTTTTTATACATCTACTACTACGTCTTCTTCGAAGGGCCAAAACAATTTGAAACTTAAGAAATTTTCCAATTGAAATAATAAAAACATTGTTATAAGCTTGCACTCTCTACTCCTTATTTCTTCAATTCAACCTCAAATTCTACTTGATTTTCAAACATTGAAATTGCATGGTAAAGTCCCTTGTTCTTCTGAAGGTATCTGGGGAGCAAAAGTTCAACATCAGAAGATACATGTTTGGTGTGAACATAGTATTTTCATAGAAAAAGTGAGTGAAAGGCACACAAAGAGATGTCAAGTAAAATAAAGTGTAGTAAATGCTATGTTAAACTTAATAAAAAACAACTTAATGGAATCACTTTTTTGTTTTATTAATTTTGGAAACTGAAAATACGAATGCTTACCTACCATACTCGTGTAACCAGTTTTTAAAGATATTTTTAATTTGAAATTAATAAATAGAAAAAATATAATTGAAAATAATTAAGTTAGATGAAAATATAGTAATAAAAGTTTGGTAAAATTGTTTGGAAAGGGAAGTTGTGTTGTAAATATGGAAAAAACAGGATTACCCCGTTTCCCTTGGTTAAGTGTGTTATAATTTAGAAGGAATATTAGGACAAAAAAGTCATTATGAGGATTCCTTGCTGTAACAAAAACCAAAAAGGACTCCTTTCTGCGCGTTCTCTATCTACCAATCAAATCACAGTCACGGAGCAAAGCGCTCTTCTTCTCCGTCACTACTGCATCTGCCACGCTCATTCTCTCTCCTCTCTAGGGTTTATCGCCATTTCATCTCAACCTTTCTTCTTTCCAAAATGCCGTCTCCACCGCGTCCGCAATCCAACCGCTAGTGCGCCTGCTTTTGCCGATGTGCAATGTACTTCATTCTCGCTCCTCGATCTACTGCATTTTCATCTCTCACTTAATTTTCCTTCTCATTTCCAATTTTAGATTATATTCATTCAATGTTTTATGTAAACCGTTTTTCACACTTTTCTCATCCTGTTTTTTTCACCTAAATTGAGCTCAATGGCGAATTTCAATAATTCCGTGTTTCTCTTTAAACTACATTATCGGTAATATCAAATTAGGTGAGACATTGGCTCGCAATTAATTCTTCTGGTTCTGATTTCATCCGATTTTGATATTTTATCTGAGACATTTTTTTTGTGCGCGTGAAGCTTAGGCTCTGGTTTGTTTCACGGTAATGTGCGTTATTATGCCTCACAGCATCTGTTCTTCTGGATTTATTGCTTCACACGTTGATCTTATTTTGATAATAAATAAATCGCGTCGATTGATACATTACACGTAGATCTAGTAGATGACAGCTAGTCTTTTGAGTTTTTGTTGATTTTTCCTCGAATTCATTTGGACGGTTAGGTATATTTTATTCACTGCTGTTCCAGAAATGTTGAATTCTGAACTGAGGTAAGATGAGTAGGACTGAATTATCGAGGACGAAGCCACCGCCGGTTCCATTGGGGACTCTGATTGGCCGTGAGATTCGAAATGGAAAAGTTGAAAAACCTTTCGTGAAGTATGGACAAGCTGGATTGGCCAAGAAAGGAGAAGATTACTTTCTGATCAAGACAGATTGCCTCAGGGTTCCGGGGGATGCATCAACGGCGTTTTCTGTCTTTGCGGTATTATCTTTTCTTCTTGGTTTTTTGACATCGCGTTAGACTTCGGGAAGTGTTTGAATATTAGGAAATGAGAATATGCCCTTAGTTAAGATCTTCATCGGTAATCACTAATAGGAGAAGAAGATAATTTTTTTTTTCGTAAGTCAAAATATCAGCCTATTCAGATTATTTTGATGTAAGTTTTCTCATTTATTTTTCTATATACTGAAGTGCATAACTGATTTTAACCTATGAAAGAAGTTTGATTCATTTTGCTTTTCATGTTTTCTTTTATAAGTATTTATGGAGAAGTTTATCTTAATAGAGCCTAAGACTGAATTGGTAGTTGGTTCTGAATGGTGATTTCTCTGGGTTAATAGGTGGTCTCAAATGGGAAATGAAGCGCATTATGTTTCTCATTTTTACACTTCTCATTAATAAAATGGAGCGTTAATTTATTCCCTCATTGTTACGATATTCATAAAAAATTATTGATTGCAGATCTTTGATGGGCATAACGGGATATCCGCTGCTATTTTTGCAAAGGAAAACTTGCTAAATAATGTTTTGAGTGCAATACCCCAAGATATTAGCAGGGATGCATGGCTTCAGGCCCTTCCTCGCGCACTGGTTGTTGGCTTTGTGAAGACTGACATAGAGTTTCAGCAAAAGGGTACATGCAAAATATTCTATGCTTGCTTCGTAGATATTTTGTGCTTGCTTAAGCTGATCTATTAATTTCATCTGTAGGGGAAACTTCCGGAACAACAGCTACATTTGTTTTGGTTGATGGATGGACTATAACTGTCGCATCTGTTGGGGATTCACGCTGCATATTAGATACTCAGGGAGGTGTTGTTTCTCTCTTGACAGTTGATCACAGATTGGAAGAGAATGCAGAAGAAAGGGAGCGTGTGACTGCCAGTGGCGGTGAAGTAGGAAGACTCAATGTATTTGGAGGCAACGAGGTATGATGCAATCACCTTTGTGCTTTCTAATAAAGATTGCTTAAACTTAGCAGGTTTGGCCTGCAAATATATTTATAGGTTGGGCCTCTTCGCTGCTGGCCTGGTGGATTGTGCCTATCTAGATCAATTGGTGACACAGACGTGGGAGAATTTATTGTGCCAATACCACATGTTAAGCAAGTGAAGGTGAGCTAGTTTCATTATTATCTCTTTTGTTTGCTGACCTATTTATGTGATCATAAACATTTTATCTATTGATCTCTCAGCTTTCAAATGCTGGTGGAAGACTTGTGATAGCCTCTGATGGTATTTGGGATGCTTTATCATCTGATATGGCTGCCCAGTCATGTCGGGGTCTACCTGCAGAGCTTGCTGCAAAACTAGTGGTTAAGGTGTTGATTAGTTCAGGCATTCTTCCATTACTTTTTAGGAATGGATGTCCAATACTTAGTAAATTATTTGTTTTGTTCCTTTTTCACAGGAAGCTCTAAGGTCAAGAGGCCTCAAGGATGATACAACCTGCCTTGTTGTAGATATTATTCCTTCGGACCTCCCTGTATTACCACCAACTCCAAGAAAGAAACATAATATGCTAACTTCGCTTCTATTTTTTGGAAAAAGATCTGAAAACTCTGTGAACAAAGCTACCAATAAGCTTTCTGCAGTTGGTGTTGTGGAGGAGTTATTTGAAGAGGGTTCTGCAATGCTTACTGAAAGGTAAGTTCTTCCATTTTGGAGCCTTTACAATTATTGGATTGCATTCTATGTCTTGAAGTGCAATCAACTTAACTGGCAAATGAATGAACTGATTCCCTTGGCACGTGGGTGTATATGTACGGGCAATTTTTAAATTCTATATTTTCTTAAAATGCAGGCTAGGTAAGGATTTTCCGCTTAATAAGAATTCTGGTATTTTTCGCTGTGCGGTTTGCCAAGTGGATCAACCCCCCGGTGATAGCTTGTCGGTGAATTCTGGACCTTTTTTCTCTCCTGCATCTAACCCATGGGAAGGCCCATTCCTCTGCACAAACTGTCGGAAGAAGAAAGATGCCATGGAAGGAAAGAGGCCCAGCAGAACCACCGTTATAGCATAGTAATTATCTAGTATTATAGTAACATAGTAAATATTAGTATAATTTTTCTCTGGCAGTGTGAGCATGGTTGATTTTACATTTGCGGTGGTGATTGTCGTAGATGTGTAAGAAATGGGTTGAGAATAGTAGGTGTTTTGGAGCGTGCTGTAAGTTTGATTCTGGCTTTTGCTCAGCTGTTGGACTGACTGACAGAACAAACAACTTGTCTCTGGTAGATAAAAGAATCTAGTGGAATGTGCTAACGGCTTGTATTTGTGGCTGCCTCTCTTTTGGGAGTGCTTCAATGCTACAGCCCAAATGCATGTGTCTCTTCCAAAAATGTGTTATACAAATACAACATATCTCAAATGTTTCCGAATCCATTGGCTGGGACTCTTGTGGGTTTTTTCTTCTTGCAACCCCATAATTTTCAAAATGACAATTGTACCCACTTCTGAATTATATGATCCTGAATTTTTTTTGAAATTTCTGGAATGCGATTTCCATAGTAATGAAATTTCTCTTACTAACTGGTTTTGAATTCTATTTTGATGAACGAGTTTTGATAACGATAATAACAAAAAAGGGACAGCGTATTTTTAATCTCGAATATATATGCTTTTATTAAAGTACTGTGTCATATGCAGTGTTCAAACGGGCCGTTTGATCTATAATGTGACTTCACGACTTTCCTAATAAAATTGTACTGGTATAGTCTGATTTATATTTTAAATGATTTGTGATTTCTAGGTCTTATTAAGTCTTATATCCTATTATTGAAACATTTTAACTAGTTTTAAAATATAACTTTAAATGTAACAAATTTAAAATCTAAATTTGTATTTTTAGTTATTAATTTGAATTTTAAATATAATAATTTGATATATAAATTAAACATGTTTTTGTTTGCTTTAATATAAAATTTAACCTTTATAAAAGATATAATTATTACTTTATTAAATGAATCTATTCATAAGCTTACAAATTGATTTAATTTAATTCTATTTAGACTGCAATCTTTTTATTTAATTTAATTTAATTTGTAAGTTGTTGGACCATTAAACTAACCCATTTTCATAGTTTAGTCATTTGCTAAATTGTTAGGTTGTGTATGAAAACATGGTACATTTAAAAGGCTGTATGTTTTAACTGCTGAAGACAATTTTGAAAATCTTGTATGTTTCTGAATTGATTTCCAAAATATATAAAATTATTCCTATAATTAATAATTTTTAAATATATATTAAAAATACCCTATAAAGAAATCGGTGACAAAACGATAAGGGGCTGGGATGTTTCTCTACTTCCATATAAAATACATTTTTATTCTTTTTTTTCACTCTCGAATTATATAATCCAGAATAATATTTCAGATTTAGCTTCGGATTATGTTTAAAAATGACTTCTGGATTATATAATTTAGAAGTTAATTTTATATTAAAAAGATTTTGGAATTATGTAATCCGAAAACTAATTATGTATAAAAAAAAACTTTTAAATTATGTAATTTAGAAGTTAATTACGAATTTGAAAAATAACTTTTGTGTTACGTAATTTAGAAGGAACATTTTTGAAAATATGAAAATTTATAGAGATGCAAGAAAAACTTATGGAGACGTAGGAAGAAACAGTCTATAAAAAATTGAAAAGGAAAACTGTGAAGAGGAAAAAAGTGATGCAAAAAAAAGAGAGGAGTGTGAGTAATTTTGGACTCCACTCAAACCCAAATTTGAAGTAAAAATTTGTACTTAGCCCAACTCTCGATGGCTGTAGACACAAAACATAATAATTAGATTGCCATTGATTTAAAATTCGAATCTATTGTTTATAATTTCATTATTGAGGCTGAGTTTGAATTTATTCTAAAATACCTGATGCCACCATATGTCCTTTCTACATTCCTTTTCCACATTATTAAAGTTATTATTAAAGTTATTGAATGTAAATAAATATATGTTCATTGATTTTCATTAATTAAAACTGACACTGAGTTGGGGTTTATGCATGCTCTAATCCATAAATCCAAGTCTTAATAATGACATTTAAAATAGAAAAATCTGATACTAAGTCAAATGTCTTCTTGTAGTCTACTTTAAAGATAAAACATTCCTTCTTCAATCTTTGTGTTTCATTCAGTAACTCATTTGCAACCAAAATACTGTGTAACTAGTGTAAACAACTCTTTTTTGGTGGATGATAACATTGTATTCTATATGTTGGAATGAAAGAAATTTTTTTAAAAGATGAACTTGTACTGCAAAGAAAATCATTTAAATAGAAATTAATTTTATATACAAAAAATAATTAGTTTTGACTAAATTAGAGACTATTTTAAAGATTATTTATTTCTAAATTAGTTTTTATTATTGTTAAATGGTTTCTAAATTGGTATCTAATTAGCTAACAAAGTTTTTTCTACCAAATTTAGAATCTAAATAATTGGTAGTTAAAACCTTGATAACTAATTAGATACTAATTTAGAAACCAGAAAATTTATAATCTCTAAAATGGTCTCTAGTTTAATTACTATAACAACTAATTATTTTTTTTAATATAAAATTAGTTTTTATTTCATAATTTTCTTAAATGGTTGATATCAAAACTAGAATTTTATAAAAAAAGTCAAATTATTACTCGTGTAAATATTTTATACAATATTTTACTTCATAGACACTTTTGTTAATGTAGTTGACACTTTTGCTAATGTTATGTAATTTGCGTTAACCTAAAAACAAAAAACAGAAATGTTTTTAAATAAATATTTCCTTCGCTATAAAACATGGTTGACTCTAATTTTTTAGAATTGATGTGGCAAATTACTTAGGAAATTACAAAGTATGTCTTAAAATAAAATTAAAATAACATAAAATCTCATTAAGTAGATGGTATGACATCCTATTTACTTTGCTGTGTGTGAAAAAACATTGTTATTGTGTTTGATCTTCATCTCTCTTTATTTGAAACATTAGTGGTTAGTGACAATTTTTTTACTGTTCTTTCTTTCAAATCTTCATGCAAGTTTGATAAATAAACTCATAATACAAATAAAAGAGGAATATGGGTATTGAAAAAACTTGTTTTAATTTTAACAAAAGAATACTTGGATTGATACATAATAAATATATATCATATTTAAATTTTTAAATTGGATACCAGAATAGATATGAGTGTATATGAGGATAAATATTTGTTTATAATATATTTAATATTAATGTAATTATTAGTTGATGTTTATTTTAATATTTATATAATTATAATTTTTTTATTTAATATGAAAATGAAAATATATTCTCTTTTAACATAAAATTCTTGATAATATCATAGTTTTTTTTTATAAATTTTAGTCTTTCTAAGAAAAAATAAATCATTTATATTTATCTAGTATAACATACTAGATAAAAATACAACACAATACAATTTTTATAGCTATACAATATCAAAACAAAAATAAATATATTATTTTTTATATTAAAAATTGAAATGAATATAGACAAACTTGTTGAGGGCCTCAAAGTGATTTTAATTAACTTTGAATAGATTGTAGTCATTCGTATACTCTTTTCTTTTTCTTTAATGTAATTTTTTTTTATAAGGGTTGAAATATTTTAAAGTGTTTTTTTTATTTAATTCATTCATTACTAATAAAAAATAGTTTTATCTAATTGTGAGCTAATTAATTCAATATTCTTGTGAGTAATAACACAATTACTTCATTGAATATATATATATATATATATATATATATATATATATATATTTATTTTTAAGTAATAACAAAATTTGTTACTGTTATCTCAATGTTATTTTGAAGACGCGAGTATTGTTTCTTGTAGGACAAATTATATTATGGAGCAATTATAGAATTCTGAAATATCGGTTACTATATTCACGCGACAACAAATATAATAAAATAAATAATTTATGTTTTGAAGTTGAAGTCTTTCTTTATATTCAATTAATAAGCACCAAGACAACAAAAGCAAACACATTAGGAACAAAGCCAAAAGCAAAATGACATTACAAGTTAGCACAACGCAAAAGGTGACTGCCAAACAAGATTATTACAACTTTCTCTTTATGTAAACCAACCCAAAACATCTCACAATAGTTTTTTTCCTATATATATACATAAAGTTTAATGCCTTATAAAAATTTAATAAAGTAATAATAATAATAAAATTATTATTTATACTACAAGAACACATGCGCGTGGATGTGTATCCGCATTTTTTATTTTTACTATTATTATATATATTTATATTTATTTAAATGAAATATAGATTTATGTGTATCCGTATGTATGAAAGATAGAGAGAACATGTCAGTCATGTTATTATTATTAGGTTTCAAAAGATTTGAGAAAGAAGATAGATAAAGTGAGAAATAGTGAAAAAAAAAAGAGTAATAAAATTTCAAAAATTCAAATTGAAAAGCAGCAAATCGTCTAAAAATTGAAGACCTTAAATGTCTATTAAATTAATTAATTTTAAATTATCTAAGATATAATTTTTTTGTTAAACAAAAAATTTTAAAAAATGTTAAGTATGATATTTTTTCTAAAAAAATATAGAGTTCATATAAGCCGAGTCATAGACCTTTATCGGATAACCTAATAAATTTTTTGCACTTGTTTCTATTAAGAAAATATATATGTATATATATTGTTTTCAAAAGATATATTTTTAGGGTATGTTTGAATTTGAAGAGAAAGGAAATAAATGAGAAGAGAGAAATAAAAAAAATAAAAGGTAAATAAATTACTGATCAAATTAGAAAACAAAAATTGTTACGAGAATCAAATCAAGCTGTACAGTGCAATCGAAAAATGGCCGAATCAATCTAGTATTTTTGAATCGTAAAAACATTTTAAAAATTAACGAATGAGTTAGCAACGGTTCAACGATTTCTAAAATATTATTTATGATATTTTTATGTTTTTTAAAAATAAATATTTGTTATTTTTTAAAATAAACTTATTACTATCATCATCATCATCATTATTATTATTATTATTATTATTATACTATAAACTTAAATATTATGAAATAATTGATTTTTATGTGTATTTTGAATATTAAAAACTTATAAAATGTCTTGTTTTTATTTGTAGTATTACTAATTATTATTACTATTATCTTAATATTCAGTAAATCTTGAGTGGACGTTTTTAAAATGAGAAAATAATTAATATTTCTTTCTAAAACATAACGTAAATTATGATGAGAATCAAAATTACCTTTCCTATGAATAACAGCATGAAAAAATTCTATACCTTTTACCTTTGTTCCACTGTACGTACGGGTGTTTATAATAAATGCTTAAATTTTTAAACGAAAAATAAACTAATATTTTTATTTAAACAAAAGAAAAATTTAAGTTATTATTTATTATTATAAAAAAATCATTAAATAATAATTAAATTTAGAGATAAAAAATAATTAGTTATTGACTAAAAAATATAATTTTTTTTTATTATATATAGAAAAAAATGAAATAAGAATTCTTAAAATTATAAAGTGTGTATACATGTTTGTGTTTCACTTATCTGAGTGTCTTTGTGATTTGAAGAGACGTGATACGAGGATCCACAGATTCAACTAAAGCACTGGTTCCTATCACATACATATTAAAGTGTTTAAAGTGGTTTAGTGAATTACATTAAATAATTAAGCGAATAATTATGATTAGAAGTGTTTTGGGTAATTATAAAATGGCACACCAGAGGCACTAGGGATGCAACTTGCCTCTTTAAGGTGCTCCCATTTTCAGCAGTGCCCTAATAAAGTTGTAAAGTACAAACCACTTACCTTTCTATATGTTTTAAACATTTAGGTCATTCTTTTGGTTTACACGTACAATATGAGCTAATCTTATTCATCACTCTTTTATTTTTTAATAATCATTTTCACCTGTCAAATCCACTACACTCTTTTCCATAATATATCACTACAAGAAAATCATGAAATAGAAACTAATTTTTAGAAACCAAAATAATTAGTTGCAATAGTAACTAAATTAGAGACCATTTTAGAAACTAAAAAAAAATTAGTTTCTAAATTAGTTTCTATTATTGTTAAATAATTTCTAAATTGGTATCTAATTAGCAACCAAGGTTTTAGAGACTAAATTTAGAAACTAAATAATTGGTATCTAAAACCTTAGTTGCTAATTAGATACCAATTTA
>Ga0123342_1002785_pt1 | contig 28781 bp, 10 predicted proteins | sample Turbeawhitnodule_FD_89960 | JGI IMG/M metagenome (GOLD analysis project Ga0123342, IMG submission 89960) | Root nodule microbial communities of legume samples collected from Mexico - Turtle bean Mexico white nodule | ecosystem: Host-associated > Plants > Roots > Nodule | place: Mexico: Nepantla... | reverse complement strand
CCTCTTTTCTCTTGTATTCTCTCTCTCTCTCTCGTGCCCCCCCTCTCTCTTTCTCTCTCTTTCTCACTCTCTCTCTCTCTCTCCTAGTTTTTCTTTCTCTCTATCTTCTCTCTACTTTTCTTCCATATCTCATTTATTTTAAAATCTAAGAACACCCTACAGTAGGTGAGGAATCATGAATCATTCATATTTGAGAGTAATTTCATGTTTACTCTAAAGATTTAATTTATTGTCTCCTTCTTTTTCGTATGATTTGGTAATCAATATGGACGAGTTTAGTTGAAAAAAAATGTTCCTCTCAACTAAGTTAAGCTCATACTAAAATTTGGTGATGTTTGGATACATTTCTCTAGATCTCCAGATTTTGGAGTGGTTCCACTGCTTGAGCTGGAATTTCCTTAGAATAAAAGTTACAGATAAGGAAAGCTATTTATGATTTTGATAGAATCTTAGGATATTTGGTTTAGATAAGAAGTTAATCTAGTAGTTGGATTATGCATAAAGCTAGTTAAATTGATTTTTGATTATGGTTTGATGAATATATGAGTTTGAATAATTTAAATTGTATTGAAATGATTGAAGAATGATGTTTGAATAAATCATAGTTTTGGATTGATCATTTTGAACTATTTAGATGTTGTATTGTGGGAATGTGTTTGTAAAGATAATTGAAAATGCATTTAATTCTATTGTTGAAGTTAATTTTATGATATTTTCACCCAAGTGAAACAATCCTCACACAAGCGAAAATAGCTCTCTCAAACTTGTTACTCAAGAGAAAACAACACTAAAAGTCAGCCCTCTCCAAATTTTCGCTCAAGCTAAAATATTCTCACCCATTGTAAAATTTTTTTTTCTTTTCTTCTTGTCTCTTTGAATTGGATTATGTATGAATGCTTTTATAAATGCAAAGAGAATATTAGTTTATATATTCAATTGATTTGTGAAATTCATAATGATATGTATTGAATGAAAATAGTTAATGAGGATGATGAAATTAGTATGAAATTGAGGTCATATATTTGGGATAATGTGTGAGACGTTGTTTGAATGTGTATTAAGTGTTGACATCTATGTTATAATAGAGATCCCCATTTTTTTCACTAATGATCTAAATCACATAGACTAAGATATCGGATGGTGAGAAGTTGAGGGGAGAGTTAATATTTTAAATTATTATAAAATTTTGTCCAAACAACTCTTTATTGAGATTATAAGTATATAATGTTTAATTTGTTTTTTTTAAGTGTTACGTAAGAAGAAGAATGAAAAAGAAAAAAAAGATAGAATGGAAGGCCTCACATAAAAGACATCATCAAATGCAATTTTTTTTTCAATTTTAGGCTAGATATCATTTGGACCCTGTTTTTTATTTTAAAATAAAACTATATAAATATTTTTGTTTTATAAAACTGTTTCCATTAGTCTGTTATAAACTTTTTATTTCCATCTAAATAAAAATTATTTTCTTCCTCAATGTAACAAAACAAATTAAGTTTTTCTCATGTAATATCGGTAAATAATTTTGTTCTTTTGATTCATATAAAATAAGAAAAAATAGTTAAATATATTTAAATGAATAAAGTAAATAACTAATAAAATGGTAATGAAATGACCATATAATAATAATAAATTCTTCCATAAAACCTCGTATGAAATAAATTAAAAGTGGGAAACTAACTAAAACCACAACCATACTTTAAAGAATAAAAACATGGCTTCTTCTTCCTGCACCCCCACGTTTTCCTTCCTACATCAACATAATTTTAAATATACCAAAATTAACCTTGACTTATAATTTGAAAAAGGGCACCGTGCTGGACTTCCATTGTCACTGTTCATCATTGAATATCTACTGTGGAGGGTCTTTGTAATTGTCGGAGCAAGGTGGAGGATTACGCAACGTTGCCGAAGTGTTGTTTGGATTGTAGAGGTAAGAGTTAAGTTTTTTTAGGGGCATGGTGGTTATGGAGATTTCGGGGTTACCAGATATCGAGATTCGGTAATGTATTCCAGATTCATGAATCTGGAATTGATTAAATTGTGTTTTTTGGATGAGGAGATTTTCTGAAAGTTAAAATATCATAAATTGTTGTTTTCTGGATTGTTGAATCCAGAAGCCTGAATTGTATTACGGATTGGTGGATCCAAAAGCCTAAATTGCATTAGGATTTCTGAGTCTGGAATTATTTTTTTGTGTTATGGATTCCTGAATCCATAATGGTCTTTTTTAATTATGGATTGTAGGATCTGAAATTTTATTGGAAGCATAAATCCATAATTTTACCATATTTTGTGATGCGAAATTCTACTGGATTCTATAATCTGGAATGTGAAAAAGCAATTACGAAAACAAAAATCCATACAAAAACGAATGTCTATATCTGAAAACAAAACAAAAATTACTCACCTTTGCCAAAAACACTCTAAATCACCAAGAAGAAATGTATGAAATTGAAAGGAGAATGGTTTGGAGGTGCCATTGGTGGAAGATGAAGAAACATGCTAGTGGTAGGGATTCACGCTGTGCAAGAACACCACTCGTAGTCTTCTTTAGGATTTTTTTAAGTTAGGAATATTTTTGGAATTTTAAAAACTAATAAGGGCTATTTAGTCTTTGCATAAGAGTGTTTGGGTGCAATAAGAAAACGTGGGGTGGGGGTGCAGGAAGAAACTGCCTAAAAACATATATATTTACACAACCTAAAAACATTGACTTTATAAATAAAATGAAAAATTAACATAAAATCATTTAATAATAATATTGTTTGTGTCTAAAATTATCTTCTTTGCCAAGTAATTGTCAAAGTAGCAGTTGGAGTGACAAAGCAGTCAACGTCTTATGAGTTGTGATGCAAAATAATATATATATATATATATATACACACACATACGTGTCCATCAATTTAATTAAAATATTTTATTATATTGTCGTGGCCAATGCTCCCTCTCTCACTCGTCAACTCTATGTCTGGTTGAAAGTCAGAATTAATTTCCCAAAAACATAAGAAAAAAATATTAAAAACAAAATATACCTGACTTTAACCTTCATTTAAGGAATGAGTTGAGTACTCTTAAAATGTTTAATTCTTATTAAAAATTACAAGAGCTTTTTTACAATAAAAAATAAGCATGAATTCTTAATTTCATAGACACTGTATTCATAAAACAATTATACTCAAACACTATAAGATTATAAAACTGAATAATTTCTTTTTTAAATGTTTGTTTTATACTGCTAAGGAATGGGAGTGTAACTATAAGTTCTACATTGAGTATATAAATGAAAAAGTTGAATAATATACGAAAAAAAAAGGAAGATTTAATTTTGGATTTGAACAATTCCTTCTGTGAGTTTAATTCATATAACTCATTCTTATTAAAATCTTATCTGTGACATAAGACAAATAACATGTATTTAATATATTAGTGGTTCTGAATTTAGTTCTTAAAAATATAAAATATCTTATTTGATCTTTGAATGTGTAAAAGGGAATCAATCAAGTCTCTAATGTTTTTATTTAATAGCAAATTAATTCATACTATACTGTCAAATTGGTTTTTAAAATTAATTTTAATAACAAAATATCTCACAAATCTTAATAATAGAACGTAACTAGAAGATTTATCGGTTTAGTTAGATGTTCAAAACATGCTTGAAAATTTGTATGGTATGCACAGTGTCAACTGATTTTCTAGCATGTTTCAATCATCTACAACTTGCAGGTTATGAACTTATGCAATAGTGCAACTCCATTCTCTCCTAAGGTCATTTAGATGGAGCAATTTGGCTGGACTGGTTCATTATTACCCATAATAAGCTTGTTTGCGTTCCAGGTTATGATTTGGAGGGTGCTGAAAAACAAGATTACCACTAAAATTAATTTGGCACGATGCGGGATGGTGGTTGAAAGTATTATTGGTTGTTTTATGTGGTTTAAAAGAAGAGTCTACTAACCATCTGTTTTTTTACTGTAGAATTGCTTGGTTAATGTAGATTTTGTGTTTCTCGTGGTTATGAGTGTCGTCGATTGCTCCCATTGATCCATTTTGCACATTTCATTCAGTTTTGTAATGCAACTAAGTCTATCAACTTTGTCCTGGGGAGTGTGTGGATGTCGGTGGTTAAAGAGATTTGGTTTCATAAGAATAAGGTGGTGCGGTGGATCATTTTGAAATCTTCTCTTTGACCCAATTGAAGGGTTTGCTTCTCCTTCTTTGACTGGTGTCTTACCTCTTTATCTTATCTGAATTCTTTCCAATTAAGTTATTTTAAAATAAATTGAAATTTTTATCCAGCTTAAGAAAATCTAATTTTATACCCTCCGTGTAACTCTTTTTCATTAATTGGAAAAAGATTAATTTTCTTTTTCATTAATTTGATATGTCATTTCCTTATTTATTATTTATTAATTGTGTTAAACCTTTCTAATAAAAGATTAATATTAAGCTGAAACAGTAACACGTGAACAAGTACACAATATGAGAACTTAAGAACCAAAACTGAAAAGTGTAGTTTGTCTCATCATCCAAAGTAATAAAAAATAAGTACCAACCATTGATTCCATTCAATGCCACAAACCATGGCCACACTGCATGCCTTCTATGAAGGAAAATAAATATTAAAAGAAATGTTCATGTCATAAATATTAAAAAAAATACTAACTTAACATAAATGCATTTTTAGTGTAAAATTTGCACAACTAATTAAAAAAATATTTATTTGATATTTAAAATAGTGTTTATGGAAAAGAGTTTAATATCTCAATCGGTAGAAACATAGACGTTGTGTACAAAATAGTAAATATAATTAAAATATTTTATATAATTATTGTTATAGTAAAAAATAATTATCAAAATTTAATGAATAAAATTTTAACAAAATACGTTTAAAAATAATTATAAAAATAATATATCATTTATTAATTATTACAATTATACATTAAAAAAATTTCTAATTTTTTATCATAATTACTGATTATGAGTAATTGTTGTAGATCATAAAACTAAAAAGCTGTTAAGGAAAATGAGTGAGTAAGTATGTACACAAAAAATAATTACGAAAACCAATCAGCATTATTAATTGTTATAAATATATCATTATTGTAAAAGTAATTAAACTAACTTTGTATCCAATGTGATGAGCAATGAGAAATCGAAGGGAAAAAACTGAAAATTAAGGGATTGAGAATTGTAGGAAAATAAGTGAAAGTGAGTGAGTTTGGTTACATTATTAATGTACTACTCGCAAGAAAATGAAATTAAAGACTTTTTTGGTTGATTATTGAGTGAAAGAGTCTTCTCAATATAACATTCTCACATATCATTTTGTTTATAAGTAATGAAGATGAGAACCTAATTCCCCTTTCAACATTCCATTTTTTTTAATTCAAGATCCTAAATTGTAAAAAATAAAATAAAAAATACTCAATTCAAAAAGTACTTTTCTTCCTCCTCGATCGGTCGGTCTGCACTTTTTTTTCTCTTCAAGCAAGCTCCTTACTCTCCTCCTCTCACTCTACCTCTCGGTCTCCATAAAGTCTAGACTTGGATGATACCTACAAAAGACACTCCAATGCTCAAGTCAGAATTCAGTATTCGACACTCGGGAGCACGGTATATGACGTATCTGGTTCTTGGATTTTATGCCTATATATATGGTTATTATGGATATTTTCTTAGTGGGTCAGATTATGAAGTTGGGTCATGTGTTAGAAGTGCATTTAACTCTTAATTGTTGATGACAACTTCTTCCTGCACCTCTACAAATTTCTTCTTGCACCCGCTCACTTTCAGAAAAGACTGTTTTACCCCTTTAAAAAATAATTTATGGATTGTTTTTTCTGAAATATTTCCATAACGTTTTTTCCAAAACATGTTTCATAAATTCCAGATTTATAAATCTAGAAATAAAAAAAATGTTATGGAAAAGATATTCTAGAATGATTTTTGTCTTTCAGATTTTCTATTTCGAAAATATCATTTGCTTACGGAACCACTATTCCGAAAACACCTAAAACTATGAAGGGTAATTTCGATATTTTTGAAGAATATAGGGGTGCAGGAAGAAACACTCATTGTTAATTAGTTTTACTATTCTTGCTTAAGCATAATGATCTTTGTGATATTAGTCGGCATAACAACCAGTATTGAATGATAGGCTCGGTCGTCCAGCCCTACCAGTATACTAAATATATAATTATATGTATGAACAAATGGTGCATATTAGTATTAAAACCAATTCAATTCCAACTATCATATATCATATATGAATTTTACTATCAATGTACTTGGTTGCTAATCAACCCAATCCCTGTAAACTTGTGTTTAATTTGTGTATAATAATGTTATATTTACTTTTATGTAAGTTTTAATTAAGGAGTTAGTTAACTATCCAAGTATTTACTAGTCCTTGATAATACAACTACCCATTTACTAAAAACAACAATTCTTAATCGAACAAAAATATTCTAGTCTCCATTATAATTTTTAAGGTAGACCTGAATCTATAAAAGAATGCACAATTATTTTAAAAATTTAAAGAAAACACAAAATAAGTATTTTAGAACGATGTAAAATGATATTTAAATAGTTAAGTTTCTTTTTATTTATAATTCTTGTAAGTTAAATTAGGATACATATTTATTTTATGCAGAGTTATTATCATTCTTGAATAATGCTTTTGTACAATACAAATTCTAACAATTTTCTTGTTAAAAAGTTTATGTTAGAAACATCTAAATACAAGAAGATAATTTATTTGCACATTTGTTTATTCTTTAAGTGTCAATCTCTTGTAGTTTTTTTTTTTTTATATTTCCCAATTATACCCTTACTAGAAAATATTTTACAAAAAGTAAGAAATTTATTATATTCCTTTTATTTGTATATAAAAGTCTAAGAAAAAAAGAAAGTTTATATAATGAAATGTGATTAAATACGAATATAACATTATCTACATTGTGGATAATAATGTACTAGTATTTATAAAAATAACATACATTCCTTTATAAGGTACTAATAAATGTCATGTATTAAACCTTTTATTTTAGCAATTCTTTAAACAAGACTATTGATTACTACTATATTTTATTATCATGTTCTAATAATACACGTTAGATTAAGCTTTTAACTTTTAGCAATTCTATAAACAATAGTATTGATTGGCATAATTTTCTTATAAGAGTGATGAATTTATTTAATAAAATATTTAATGCACTGAAATAAGAGAGAAGAGGGTTGCGCCACCCTTTTTCCTTCCCAAATCCCGATCATGGATTCTAATTAATTATAAAAAAATTAGTATATAAACAGTGAAGAGTTAAGAGGATGTGAGAGAGAAGAGAGAGAGAGAGAGGGGTCAAATCGAGCGGCGAAAGGTTGGGTTTCTTCATTAGTATTTTTGTGGTGGTGGTGCTGGTATTAGCCAAGCCTAAGAGGGTTTCAACACAAAAAAGAACTGAACAAGAGAGAGAAAGTGAACAGAGAAAGAAGAGAAAAAAGAAAGAAAGAAAGAAAGAACAGAAGGGAAAAATAAGAAAAACTGATAAGTGAGATAACAATATTAGAGAGAGATAGTTAGAAGCTCCAATTCCCAGAAAGAAAAATTTAAACTTTGCTTCACTTTCATTTCTTCCTCTCTTGCCCCTCTGATCTCATGCAATCTCCGCTAATGGATCCCTTTGATTTGATTCGCAAAGGTATAATTTTTATCTCAGGCTTACCTTAAATTTCAGATCTTTCACTTACCCATCTCTTTAAATTGTGTGTTTTATCAGTAATTACCTGCTTTTGTTATGTTTGATTAATTGGACTTATTGGGGTTTTTTGTTTTGGTTTATCTTTTGATTATTATGGTGTTGAATTGCTTGAGATCTCCTAAAGGTTTTGGCTTTCATAATGGAAGGTTGTGTTATTGTTGTGCTCGTGCTTTGACTTTTTTTTTGCCTTCAACTGGTTTTAATCTGTCGCGGTTTTCTTTTTTGTTTGTTGTTCCTGTGATAAGGTTTGAGATTTTTGGAAGTTTTATTGGGTTTTACTAATTGAATAATTCTTTCAATTGTTTACTTAATCTTATTCACTGTTAATTATTTGCTCCAGAACAAAAATTAGGGTTTTTACTTTTATCCAGCTGTTTCTTACTTGGTGTGAGATTGCTAGGTGTTCATCAATGCATTTTTGGTAAGCAATATGATTAGCTAAAAGTTGTGTTTGTAATTCATACTAGTCATTCTGTTGTTCAATTGGGCTTGTGTGATTCACTTTCAAGTTTCAGTTTTGTAAATGGTCATTCTATTGTTGATTGCAGTGATAATCAACTTATTTAACTGGAATTCATTATTGAGTTGCTCATTATGCATCATGTGATATTGGTACTGTGGAATCACTTGTCTAGTACATGATGCATGACAATTGTTTTTTGACAGTCTGGTTGATGAACTTTGTAGATGACCTAGTTGAATTATTTTTGCAGGGTTTGGTTGAAGCCTTCTGGAATATTTCTGTTACAGTTTTTAAGGTCCATCTATGTTTTAGTCATTTTTATCACATTCTTGTCAATAATGAGCTTATCCAAGAAAGTATCCCAAACAGACGCTAAATTGAGCACCCCAAACAAAGCAACCTATTTGAATCCAAATGCAGCAGAGTTTGTTCCTTTTTCCTTGAGATCATCTCCATCTGGAAGCGCTAGCTCAGTGGATGCAACAGCGAGGTTTACTACTGCCGCTGGATCTCTTGGTAAAGCAGTTCTAGATCGTTCAGAATCATCCATTTCGAACAATTCTGATGATGAGGCTCACCAATACTGGCGTTGTCAGCTTCCTGATGATATCACTCCTGACTTCAAGGTCATGGGAGAAGATGAATCCCAAGGTGTTAACAACCTCTCTTTAGAAGGCTTATCTATAAATAATGATAATGAATCCTCAATGTTTCCTTCTTCTAAGGGAAGTAGATATAAGTTAAATGAGCTGCAGGAATTGTCTCAACAGCACCTTAATGGCAATACTTTTGCTGATAAATTAAGGTTTTCCAATTCAACCTACAGGGAGGAATCATCTTCACCAAGCATTTTGAACACATCAGCAAAGCCTTGGGATAGGCAAAATGGGAACACGGATTTGCATGTTAGCAATGGTCAAGAGGCACTTGTTTATGATGACAACTCTGGACATGGATTCTTAAATGATGTTTTTGCTGGGAATTCCCTTGTGAATGATACTGATTTGAACCCTTTGGAATTTTTAGCTTCTCTTTTTCCTGGGTTTGCTTCAGAAAGCCTCGCTGAAGTTTTCTTTGCCAATGGATGTGATTTACATCTGACCATTGAGATGCTCACTCAGTTAGAGGTTGGTTCTTCATGTGATAGCTGATTTATGGTTAAATTATGGCTCATTATAAAGCCTCTTTTCATATTACTACTGGTAAAAGTGCATGCATATATGTGTTATAACTGTATCCTAAACATGATTTGGTACTATACTATATTAAATCTGAAGGGATGGAAGCTAAAGATATAGAGAAATATGTGTGCCTTGTTTTGGCAGGGAAGAGCTGGTGTTCCATTAAGTTGTGTGGCAACTCTAAGGCAATCCATCTCCCAGTTTCTAGTCAATATTTCCCTATTTTTATAGCTTATGCTTCATGTGAACAAGTGACAATTAAAATTTTATTTCTAAGTTTTTTTGAAATATATATATTGTTGGGGTGTGTGTGTGTGTGTGTATATATATATATATTTATATTGTTGGTATATGATATAGTTATACAACTATCTCTTGGTATTTTTTATTTTGTGGTTGTCATTGTCATCTCTCATGAATAGTTTATTTCTCTGACATTCTTCGTAACCTAGGATTTTACATTGATTAGATTTACTAAACATCCCCTCCAATTTTGTAGATTCAAGTTGATGGTAGTAGCTTCAATCAGAATCTGAGTCCTAAGACTCTGTCAGCTCCCAATCTGAGTGCAATGGAATTTCCAGCTCTTACTCCATCAAATGGCCAGAGTACTGCAAAATATGCCGCAGATAGTGTTCAAAATGGCAATCCTTACTTATCATCTGATAAAGACATGCTAATGTTCAAAACTAGCTCTTCTATTCCATCTAGAGGGGCTGTTGACTTTGCTTCAACTGTCAGGAAATTGGCTTCTCAGGATTCTGGTATGTGGAAGTATGATAAAAATGGTTCTGGTGATGCTTCCACTGGCTCTAGTAGAAGTTTAAATGTTCTTGCTAGTGCCTACAATGGTGGACAGGGGAGATCCAACCTTGGGGATAGATTACAGAACTATAGTTCTGCTCGGGCAGCTCCTGTTTGGCTTGAAACCGGTGACGCAGTTGGTAAATATTTATGTTTATATGCTTCAACTGTGAGACGACTTCTTTCTATACCATGTTTCCTTTAACAATTTTGAATGGCAGCAAATATGTATTCTGATCTGCGGGAGGAGGCTCGTGATCATGCACGCTTGCGTAATGCTTATTTTGAGCAGGTGGGTCTTTGTTTCATATGGTGATGGAGGAGTTAATGGGAATATGAATGAGAGTACAATATAATGATTTGGCTACAACCTACCTACTTCTTGGCTGGCTTGTATCCATATGCTTTACCACACTTCAAGTCTTCCATATTCTTTTTAGTAGTTAGTCCATAATTTATGTTATTTCCTTTGTTTTTTAGTATAACTTTGGACAATGAAGTTGGATATGGGTAGTAGTTTGGGTAAATTTAACAGTGGAGCTGTTAGGATGATACCAAATTGAGTATGCACCAATAAAGGAACATTTGCTGTGTAACTGGCAAAATCTTTCCAGAACATATAATTTTTTTCTTATTTGTTTTATTGTCATGAAATTTGTCCGGCTAACATTTTGGCAAGTCAAGTTTCAACAATTGCAATCTATCCCACTAGCTCGGGAAGAGGTGTAACATGAATCCACCCATCTTAATTTTTGTATATTGAGTTTAATTCTTCAAAATATAAAAAACAGGCACGACAAGCCTACCTTGTTGGCAACAAGGCCCTTGCAAAGGAGCTTAGTGTTAAAGGGCAACTGCACAACATGCATATGAAAGCCGCACATGGAAAAGCTCAAGAATCTATTTACCGTCAGAGGTTTGTTTTCCAATTCTATCATTCTTTCCATCCATGCAACAATCGCTTAAAAAACAGAATCTGTATGGTAGTCACAGTAACACACAGAGAGACATTGTTGGGACTATGGCCATTGAAAAGAATGATGGTCTCATTGGTTATTATGAGAAGTATGAAAAAATTTGAGTGGTTTAACATAAGTGATCTCCAGTTGTTATTCAATCCAATTGCTTGCAGAGAAAAAAATGTACAAGTGAGGTTCAAATGAGAGTACTACTATTTCTATGAAAAAATCTACTTTCTAAACTGCTGCAGCCTTTCCTTCTCAAACACTCACCAATAGAGGCTGCCAAACAGTTGAATGCTTCCTAAAGTAGAGAGAAATAAAAATCTAGGTGCTGCATTCTGCTGGAAAATTGTGATGTAGTGAACATTGATTTTTCAGGAATCCTGTTGCTCCAGAGATGCAAGTTAATGGGAGGGGGCACCAGAGAATGATAGATTTACATGGTCTGCATGTAAGTGAAGCCATTCACGTGCTGAAACACGAACTGAGTGTGCTTAGAAGCACGGCCAGAGCTGCCGAGCAGTGTCTTCAGGTTTACATCTGTGTTGGCACTGGCCACCACACCCGGGGCTCGCGCACTCCGGCAAGACTTCCGATAGCCGTACAGCGATATCTACTCGAAGAAGGCCTTGATTTCACCGAACCGCAGCCGGGCCTGATTCGTGTAGTGTTGTACTGAACCAGGGAGGTATACAAGTTTCTGACAGTAAAAATCCACCATGAACACATAGACATTGTAGTCATTCTTGTATCTGTCTGTAAATGGGAAGAAGTAATGGCAATGGCCAAGCCAAAAAAGGAAAAAAAAAGGGTTGAGTTGAAGGGTTGAAAAAATGGAGAAAAAAGTTAGAGAAGTAAAGAGAAGGGTTGTAGAAGAATTGTACCATTCAAGGTTTGGGTGAGGCATCTGATCACATTAGTCAGTCAGCTGCAGGGACTATTTCAGCATTACCTTTTGTTAATTTTGTATCCTATTTTTCATTTCTTTTTTAAATTCCTTTTTTATTCAGATGTAACTGATAGAACTCAATTACATGATAGAACAATTCACTCTGTCAATTAGATTCAATGCCAATTTATCTTGATGCTCACAATGCTGACAACATTTGGAGAAGATATGGTAATGTCATACAAAATGATATACAAAAATGGGTGTTATATATTGTAAAACTTCCATTCATGCAAAACCACAGAAAGTTATGTTTGTACTACATTTCTTAATAAAATACAAATCCAAGATATTTATTTATTTTTGTGGTGCAGAACAGAGCTTGAGACAATATCCAATACAACCATACACTTGATTTCAGTCCAAAGCAGAAAGCCAGAATTGTCTAAACACTTTTGAGAAAAAGAAAAGAAATATCTACCAAAATGAAAAATGAAAAATGACTACAAAATAGATGAATTATAGTAATCCGAGTCTATAGAATGTTGCAGTGTTCTCCAGCAAAAACAACATCTATATATGCAAATAAATGAAATTGTGCCTCAGATTATCTCTTTTGTCACGGGGCTTTTGGCTCTGGAACTTGTTGACATAAAAACTTACTTTTCATGCAATTATTCTCACTCAGTGACCTACTTTTCTTCATTTTCATCTATCAAATGTCACTTTTCACGTTTCTTCCATATCTGTTGCTTCATACCCCATGTTCTTTGAAATCTGTCTTTCTTTGGAATTATTGCAAGAGAATATATACTATTTATTTACAGATTAAAATAATTTTATAGTACTATTTAATGTTAAATGAATATATGTAGTAAATTTATTAATTTTATAACATTACTTAATAAAGGGACATGAAGTAAAATCGATCCATATGAAATTCCCAATTTATTCAAAATATAGATAATTACAAAACATGGGCCATAATGAGCTTATCATTTTATTGCATTCTAGAGTGTATTGATAAATAATGCTTAAACAACTAATGGCAGTGCAATTACCTAAAGTAAGTTATTAGAAAGAAAAATAAAATTGAATGCTGCATGTTTATAAAAAAAATGCATTGGACTTATAAATATTTTTTTAATATATTAAAGTGTTACAATTGGTTTCTAATACTTTCCTTAGATGTGACTTGTAACCTTCAGGTAGGGCTTGTACTTTAAGTTTGAGTACATGTTTTAATAGGATGCAAAGAAATAGGTGAAAATATTGTGAATGAGAATAGGAAAGAGAAAAATAGAATGAATTTTGGGAGTATCATTTAAAAGAAAAAAATGAAAAGATAAATGAGAAAAAAAATCAAGAACTTGTTCATAAAGAAAATGATTACAAACAATTTCTTCAAGTCAGTATTTATTTTTTTGTGAAATTAAACAAATAATTAAAAATATATAAGATCATGTCAAATGATAGTGGTGTAAAGGGAGACTGTTTTAAGGTAAAACTAGAGAGAATGAAGAGGATGATTTTATTTAATTAGCTATTAAATAGCCTTACAATAACTAGAAATACCAAAACATGCAAAAAAAAGTGCAAAGTTGCAACCGACTAGAGCAAAGGAAGAGGTCATCCCTTAATATTACGATTATTAACTAACTATATAAAATAAAATAACAAATATCTTTAACATCTTTCCTTAGACTAATGTTTCTAGCAATAAGTTTACTTCAGCTTCACAAAAACATCAAGTTTTAAAGGCTTTGTCATCACATCTGACATTGATTCACTGCAACACTCACGAACAAATTGCAGATGTGATGACAAAACCTTTAAACCTTTATGTTTTTGTGAAGTTGTGCAACCTGCTAGGAGTATGTTCATCACCAAAAGTAAACGGATTGCTAGAAACATTCAGTTTAAGGGAGGATGTTAAAGATATTTGTTATTCTGTTTTATATAGTTAGTTAATAATCCTAATATTAAAGTATGACCTATTCCTTAGCTTTAGTCTATTGCTATAGCTCATGTACATAGACTTCAAGTACTAATATGAGAGATTCCATTTAATTGAAATCTCACATAACCTTTTCCCTTCACAATCATTCCTTTTTGCCAGACATGTGACTGTCTGTCTGAGTCCAAGAACCATGCATCTTCCCTTCTGCGCTTGTGTGTCCTCTAGTCGTGCCATCAAAATTTGTTGTATTCTCCTTGCTTGGACATTCATATTGAAAATGTCCAAGTTTATGACAATGGTAACACTTCACAATGGATTTGTCAAAACTTAACATCTACTTTGTAGTTGGTCAATAGATGTATCAACGTCATTTGACTCCTCCATAGAGGAAAACATAGTTGAATTGTGGAGTCATTGATTGCAATATCTTCTCAATAATAGTAACATCTGACATAGTTTCACCATGAATCCGCATCTTGTTAGCTATGGTGTGGATTCGAGCAAAATATTCATTCATTGATTCTCCAACTTTCAATTGAAGAATTTCAAAATCCGTCTTTGGATGCTTTTGCTTCATTGAGTCCCAGATGTCCTTAGCAGTATCTTTCTTTAATATAGTCTCCATGAAGAAGATGATTTTATTGAATGAAAAGGTTAACTATTAAATAGCCTTACAACAACTAGAAATATGAAAACGTGCACAAAAAGTACAACGTATGCGTCTTTATTTTAATTACATAGAAATTGCGCTTATCTTTCTCAAGATAGAAATTAAAATCATTTAATTTCTCAACAAGTTTTCTTCCCAGAATAAAAATAGAATAAAATGAATTTATTTGGAAGTTAAAATTAGTTTACGAACAAATTAAAAGAATAAAACTTATGAAAATTTATTTGAGAGTTTTAAAAAGGATTTCAAACATCTATACAAATTTAAAATTGATCTTTTGTAAGAACGTATGTTTATATTATAAATATAAAGTTTTGTCTTAGTTTCTCATTCTTTTACACATTAGTATTAAATCATTAAAAAAAATTATTAAATAAAAATCAATTTTAAAAATAAAAAATAATTAATTGTTATATTAACTAAATTAATACTACTATAGAAACTAAAAACATTATTAATATCTAAATTAGTTTCTATTGATACCAATAATTTTTTTTAGTTTCTACAATTTTAATCTAATTAATATAACAACTAATTATCTTTTGTGTTCAAAATTAATTTTTATTTATTGAGTTTTTAAGTAATGAATGCAAAGTCCAGTCTAATCTAAATTTTTTTTCAAAAATTCAAATTCAAAAAATATATTATAAAATATATTATAACCTATATTTCCCACTTCTATTTAAAAATTAAAGAGAATATTTTGATAATTTTGCAGTGGTCCAAAGGTGTATGACCCAATTAAAACTAAATTTTTATTTTTCATTTTATTATAATATAAAAATAAATATTAAAAATTAATAATAAATATATAGATATATTAAAATATAATTTTTATATATAATTTATTAATTTTAATAAAAAAATAGATCTAATATTTTTTTTCTATATTTAGGTTAATATTCATTATAGTGGTTTTTAAAAACAAAATCAATTTGGTTTCAATTTTTTTAAAAAAAGTCTTTATGTTAATTAAAGATTATGTGGTATAAAACGTGACATACAACCTGGCATTGTCCATAGGTGGAGTCGATGATGTAATCGATCACCCATTCTTCTGGAACTGAAAAACTTTCTCATTTCTTTGGCATTCCTCCTGTAGCTACTCCCTTCTTCATCCACAACTGCAAATCTCAATGTCTTAGCCACAGGACTCATCTTCCTTGCTCCTTGCCACCTAATTGCTACCTTTTTTTCTTCCACCATCTTTAAAAACAGAGTTTGATCTAAATTTGTAATTTGGGTGCTTGGTCAAGGTTGGGTGAGATTTGGGTCCCAAGATTTCATAAATTTGTAATTTAAATTTGGAACAATGAAAATGGAAAAAACTGCCCGAACAATCAATTCAAAGATTAACCATTAATGTTGTTAATGAAAATTTAATAAAAAAAACCAAAATCAAATTGATAAAAAAATATTAACTTTAAATATAAGAACGAAAAAGATAATTAAATAAAAATAATTATATATAATTATACTCTTTTCACCCATCTCTTCACAACTACGAGGAAAGTTTTAACGGATAAATTGTTTTTCGCGCTTTTAAATATTATGCTCTTCATTTTTCAAATATTTTCATTTACCCATTTCCATGAAGAAAAAGAAAAGTTATATATTTTTCAGTTTGACTTTTCTTCAATTAAAATTTCAAGTATATGCCCTCTCATAGTTTCTCTCTCTAAATCAAATTGGGAGGTATTTTTCCCCCGTGAAATATGGGATGAAATGGCTTGTACTTAATAAAACCACTATAAATTTTACAACGAGACACTATAGCTTATCAAATTTGTTATGTGATTTGGGTACTTCTATATGCTTTTGCAGAACTGTTGCATTAGATAGCTATCTGAATTGAATAGTTTTTGTTAAAACCCTTCTCAACTTGAAGCTTATATATTTATCATATTTAACTTGGAAATGCAAAGGCCAGGAGCGAGTGTCTACTAATTGTGTAGAAGAAGGAACTCGTGAAGTATAAAATGATAATTTGAGGTTCAACTTTCTCTCTAATTAGACCACTCTAATTATATATGTTTAGAACATTTAGATTGTGCTGAGAAATTTTCAAATTTGAATTAGTTTTTAACATATTTCGTTTAGATAAGTCAATTTATTTTTATTCAATTTTAAAATCTTAGTTGGATAATTAATAAGATTCCATTTCTTTGATTTAAATCAACAATAAGCAATGGATTTCACAAGCAGCATTGGTGGGAAGAAGATGTGTTAGAACTTTTTGCCTCAGCACAAGTAAAGGTGTGGTCTTGGATTGCTGCAAAGTTCCGCGAAGTTTATTTTTCCTATCCCTGTTGGGTTCTGGATCCTTTGGCTTGTATACGGCTGATTCGGTAAAGTTAGTTAGCGCTTGGTTTGGTTGGTCTTTTGACCGGTGGTTTTGGGTGTCGAGTTAGGAGTTAATTTGTATGTGTGTTTGTAAAAGGGTTGGACCACTCCTGAAGTGGTTCTCATTTATTGATTTTTTATTGCTGATAAAAAAAAAACAAAAATATTCAGCTTTAGAAGAGGATTTAAATTCGGGTTATAACTTCAAGATGTTCTTGCATAGGATTATATATGAATGAATCTTTCAAGCATTTTGTCGTGAAGCATTGAAATTATTAGGTCATCTCTCTAAAACTTCTTTATATCTTTAGTGCAACAGTATTAATCTCAAACTTTTGATACACAAATTCAATATTAAATATTATTATTTTTTAATCAACAAGAAAAGATATAATAAATATAGTCCATTTTAAGGTGGTCCAATCTTCTTATAGAACAAAAAAGACATATACTTCAAGAAAATCTCAACTGTCTACCCTGTCACAACTAACTAAAAAACGACTTAAAATCCAAAGACGTTAACATCAACTATTAATTGAGTACATACATACTAGGGATTTTAAGCACCAATTGGAGAAAGAGTTAACCTGTGCCAAGGAGAACACTTTAGAATAGTCTACCACTCATCCGTTGAATAAACAATTATTCATAAGTATCCAAATCTCGTTTATCAACGCAATCCAAACATTACCTAAAATAAAATTAACTAAAGTGATCACATCAAGAATTTTGAACTGTTTGAAATGTGACACACGAGAGAGAGGAGACTTACCGAACTCACTCCTAACTCAAGCATAACAAAGATTTCAAGCTAGAGTGACTCTACACCCTATTAGTTAATATTATGACATAATATTAATTATATAATTAATAAATGTAACAAATGATATTGTTATGTATATTAAATACACACATGAAATAAATATGTTTGTATAATATATAACAATAATGTACATGGATAATTCGGGGAATCTGAAATCAAGAAAATGAAGTACTCTTCAAGGATCAGTGGTGAATTTGGAATTGTTTTTTTGGCAAGAATTAATTATCAGTATTTTAATACCAGCTTTTTCTATTTTAACTTGTGACTGAATCCTTTCGAAAGTTTGCACTTTGTTTATTTATGTCAATATAGGAATATTTTTTTTATCAATAAATACATCAGGAAGTCCTCATCATGTATCGGATTATGCTTGTGGAAGAAATACATTACAAACAACCTTAAGCCTCCACCCCTCTAACCATTATTATAGGTACGTACTACTTCCCTTGACCACACAAGAATGCTCCTGCTGCAGTCAATACAGGTTCTTAAATTATTGGTGCAAAGCTAACATACCTGCTGCATATGTTATTAAAAAAGTGAGTTTATTAAGTTCAGTTATATGTGATCACAAAATTAAATATATTTTTAGATACATGAAAGTGTTAATATATTTAATTTTCTATTTTAAATTATTGGGATTTGTTTGTTTGACCCAACTTTCCTTTTCTGTTTCATCTAGGTCTTAATCTTTTTCTTATATATACACCATGTATTTTACTCTCTAATATACAAGTGAATAAAAGTTTCTTTTATATTTATTTTTCTCTACAATTAGGGTTCATCCAAACCTCTCTTTCTTTGTTACGATTACGTGCGATTACGTACGCTACATTAAAGCATCACATTAGACACAAGGAATATTCATCTTCATTTACTGTAATATGGTATCAGAGCCATTTCGAGCCTATCCTAGCGAGTGTTTGTGTTGGGTCTATCGTGCCACCCGCTATCGGGCCTTTCATTGTATATAAGTGGGTGCAAACCTCACCCCATGAGTCGGTTTCACGGGGTTGAGTTAGACTTAAAGTCCATTTCGTAATACAAAGTTTCAAGCTGAGAACTACCAATTCTAAATCATGTAAAAAAACTTACTACAATTTTTTCAGCAACTTATTACGAAAATCTAAGAAACAAAACCTGGAATGGATTTATACATAATAAAATACTTTAATAGGGATTTATAGATAATACGTTTGAAAATTATACACGTGATATCAAGCTATTATGCAGATTTTAACTCAAAAAGAAACTATAACGCAAAATTGACCGTGGATAAAAATGCTATTGTCTTTACCCTTTTTTCCCTTAGAAAAGAATTTTCTTACTCTAAATTACATAAAAGATAAGGTAAATATTATCAATTTTTGATACAAAAATCTTAACAATCACTATTTTCCATCAACAACTGATATTGTAATCCTTTAAAGCGAGTAACCCTAGAAGCTAGATCCAAAATAGTGCTTGTTAAATCTACAGAACAGAAAGATGGCAATAAAAACTAGGCCACTTTCCATGATATTATTTATGGCATGCTATATATATATATATATATATATATATATATATATATATGGTTTTTTTTTATATATATTTTTTATGAAATGTGATATATATGGTGTATTTGATATAAACTGAAGTCACAGCCAAACTATTATAATTAAAAACAGCCATGTATAAATGGCTTAAAAAAATATATAATAGAGAGGCTTGGCTTGCTTCCTTGGTTGATAGTAATCAGTTGCAACATGGAGAATATAGAGGTAGTTTGCAGGTGAATCAGAAGTTCCAACTCCAAAGAAAAGAGTGGTTAGAAAAAGCATCATGATCATGATCATCAACTTCAATCTCATCTCCATTGTGAAAGAGCAGTGGAGTTTGTGTTGTGGGGCACAAAAACTCAGCCTTCTCAGCTCCAAAGAGGCCGAAATCAGAGACATTCAAGTCATCCAACATGTTCATGAATGTCCAATCCATGGTGTCTTGGTCCACTTGCGCATGATTGTTTGTCCCAGGAAAGGTCGTGTTTGTGTCTGTGGTGTCGTTAGACTTGGACTCACTTCGAGCTTCTTCTTCTTCTGCCAAAACCCCCTCCTTATTGGCAAACTTCGCCGCCACCTCTTGGATCTCTTGGTGGCTGCACGGTATCTCCACCGCCGCCATTTCCATGTGCTGAGGTGTGTCGGGGAAGTTGAAACTCGCAGCCTTCCCACGCAGGCAATAGAGAGCAGCATCAAAGGCCCTTGCTGCCTTCTCCTGCGTCTCATAAGACCCCAACCATATTCTCTCACGGCTATTCGGAAGCCTAATTTCAGACACCCATTTCCCCCATTTTCTCTTCCTCACTCCTTTGTACACCTTACACCCGCTAGAATTGTTGGTGGAGAACGAGTCATAGCAAGAAGCAGCAGGAGGAGAAGACGAAGAAGAAGAAGAAGAAAAAGAATCAACGGTGGTCATGGCCGGTTTCACCATGTGTAGTGTGGTGATGGTTATGTGTAGGGTTGTGTTGTGATGACTAAATTTTGAGGGAAATTGACGGCGGTAGGGTTTATATAGGGACGAAGAGTGGTGAAGGTTTGAAGCGCTAAACGTGTTTATCAAAGTAGCGTAAAATGAGTGTAGCACGTGGCTGAATGATATGGTGAACTGAGTCCCATATCCTATCTATGAACAAAGAGCACGTGCGCAAATAATATATACGTAAATACAAATTTTATTTAATACAACTTTACTACTATTATATTTGACAAAATAAAGACTCTTATATATGTGAGTATTTTTTTTATAATAATTATTATAAATAATAATAATTTTATCGTACATATTTTTAATTTCATAATATCCACAAGGAATTTAAATTCAATTGTTTCATATGCACTTAAAAATGTATACACTTTATGAGGAAAAAAAAATTCATCTGATTATTAGTTTGAGAGACGATAAAAATGAGTTAGTTAAGTGGGACGACCTAACTCAATGGATACAATATAAGTATTCAAATTATATTTATGTTTATTATTAGCGCAGATAATAAATATATCATAGGAATACGCATATGTTATAGAAATATCAAATAACATAAGTTAAGTTTAGGCATATTATTTAGTTATGTTAAGAAATTTAGAATTCTTTTATTAGCATGACTTGTTATTTGATTAATATAATGTTTAAATTTCAAATAATTAATTTATTTTATCATAAGGATTAAATATGTTTTTATCAGTGACTATTATGAAAAGTTGTGTGAAAAAATCCCATAAGTAAAGAAGATTATGTTTATATTATTTAAATTTATATTGTTTCTATTGATTTTTTTATTGATTAAAAATGAATAAATTAATAGGAGTATTTGAGGGACACTCCAATCTTATTTACAAAAAATACTGAGACAAGACTATCTCAATGTCACAAAACATCATTGAAATAGATAAATGTCAAACACATTACATTTCAATATATGACTACCACAAAAACTCATGAAATAAACACAAAGTTTCAGTGGTAACCCAACCATGACAAAATATTGTGCAAAGTTCATCTCCTTCATCATATCCAATTATGGTTTGATTCCAATGGTTGCACTCCTCTACACCTTTGTCATATTCGCTAAAGGTTAAAGGTTGATCGGTTTCTCTATTGGCTTTACAGATGCAGTAATTCAACAAGACTACGACTATCCATAAATATTGTCTTAAGAAATCCATCTATTCTCTACACAATGAGAACAAAATATTTTCCTCTTCCTAATCAAATTTATCCCAAATATCAATAAAAAAGAATACACATTTAACATAAGAAATCTCGACAATCATAGATCATATGATATAACCCATAAGTTTTAGTCTTCATACCTACTTGACTAAGATTGTTTTAATATAAATGGACAATTAAACAGAAAACCATTATATTGATTATTCTCTTGAATGTATTGGTATTGGATTTATGAATATCCAATACCAACAAAACATATTATTTAAATTGATATTATTTTTATTGACTATTTTATTCGTAAGTATTGAATTGGTGAGTATTCATACCAAAACTAGGCATAAACATAACACTAATTAAATTAATAACTACTTTAACTAACTTTATATTTAACACTTATTTAAGTTCAAATATAAAGTTTTTAAAAGTATAAAAAGACACATAGTTCCTAAATTTTAAGATTAATCATAGTTATATAATTTACTAACACACAAGAAAAGTAGTGCACCTAGCAAATCTCTTGTATAAATTATATAATTTTTATTATCTTTTCATATATTTTCTAAACTATATGTTATTAGTTCAAAGTGTTTGTACTAATATCTATTAAAAACCCTAAGTAACCACATGCAAAATTACTTAATCACACCAGATTGGCCTCAACCTATATATCATTGACACGTGAACACTTTAGCCAACACATTAACACTAACATTGCATGATTGGAAGATTTTTTGAAATTCTGAAAAAAAAAATCCATAATTAATTAAGGATTAAACTATAACTTTCAACAGCACTTAAACTTGATTAATACATTAACTAGTACATATTTTCATATACAAGTATATTTAATATACTAAAAACTGAGGCATTATAAAGTATAACACGTGATTAAAAAATCATAAAAAGTGATAAGTGAATTTAGAAAATGTTGAAAAGGAAAAGAAACTATAACATGCTTTATGTCAACGCTTATGAATGTTGGTGGACCATGATTTCATTCCACACTTGAGACTGAGTCACTTAATTGATTGAATTGGCACATGTGCCGTGGACTTGCTATATGTCACCGATATTGTCATCATACCCCACCACTTTGCCATATGCCAATTATCTCCAATCACTGTCTCTTCTAAAACGGCCACACATGCACATTTCATATAGCTACAAATCTACAACAAACCAAAGGATAAATTTCATTTTCATCTTCAAACCAAAGAATTATAAATATCTATTATGTTGAAACGTGCAAGGTAAATCTCTATCATTCGTTTCAACTTTATAAGAATGTTATTGGGATTTGGTAAGACTTTATCTTAACCATTTTTCTTTTGTTTATTTGACTATTTGTTACCCAAATAGTTATTGAACTAGTTCTTGATATTTATGTGAATCCTATATTTAAGATCTCCAATCCTGATGTAATGAATGTGCCTTAGAAATTTTATATTGAAAAGTGATGTACTTAAAATATATTAATAATAATAAAATTTTATTTTTTTAACAAATATGTATGTTTTTCTATGAATGGTTCGTTTCAAACTTTTTTTTCTTAATAATTTTCTTATTTTATTTTAATTAATTTCTCTTTTCAATATTTAAATAACGATATTTAGATAGGCTCATTTAAGTCACTACAAAAAGTACTATGAATTAGTGGGAAAAAAAATAGTGAGAGTTACATAAAAAGACATCACTTGAGTTGGTCTAGCGGCTCTAAGACGAAAAAAAAATCTAAAATTATCATTGCCGACTATACAAATACTAAACAAACACTAGAAAGTGATAAAAAAGAAAATAAAAATTATGTCTTCTTTTTTAGAGACAAAAATAAACATTAAGATAATATTTTTTATTAATTATTTATACATTAATGTGAATTTTGACCGACGTATATGAGAATATAAAAAAAGGTAGGTTTAATGTTTGTAGAGTTAAGTTGTTACAAAGTAAATATTATTTTATTAGATTGAGTGTGACTTAACACACTAAGATCCGTTAGGATGATATTAAAAAAAATATCATATTTATTAACGGATTATTAATCACGAATAAGAATTTATAGGTAAATTCAACATTATCTATAGATATACCTACATATATAAATTTATAGATAAATTCAGTATTATCTACGATATATTACTCACAGATATGAATTCATAAGTAAATTTAGCATTACATACAAATTATTACTCGTAGACCTCTATTTGTAAGTAAATTTTACATTATCCACAAATTTTACTCACAAAATAATATTCGTAAATAAATTCAATATTATTATTAATATAAATATTTTTATTAACATTATTATTAATAATAATATTTTTATTAACATTAATAATAATAATAATATTTTTATTAACATTAATAATAATAATAATATTTTTATTTATATTATTATTATAATATTACAAATCTTAATGATATTAATAATACTGATAATAAAATATTATCAAGAATATAAATATTCTTAATTATTTTAATTATATAAATAATATTAATATTATTTATATGCATAATATTAATTATAATATTATAATATAAATAATTATAATTAATAATCATAACTAATATTCATAATTAATAATTATAAACAATAAAAAAAGATAAAAAGAATAATAAAAAAATTAAAGAAAAATACATAAGATTACTTTCGAATTTACCCAGAGACTAAACTTGGTAGGTATTATCTACAAACTCCAGTTGGTGGGTATTACCTACGGACCCAGTTGATAAGTAATACCTACACACTGAAGTTGGTGGCATTACCTACAAATTAGAATTAGTGGGTATTACCTATGAATTGAAGTTGGTGAATTTTATCTACAGACTAGAGTTGGTAGGTATGCATACTATTAACATTATAAAATTTATAATATTAATAACTTGTTTAGTGTGGTAGTTAAAGCTTTTTTGGTCTACAATTAGTCATGTTTGAAGTTAACTAATAAGGAATCAAAACCACCTAGCTTATTGCCTTCCTTCCCTCCTCACTAATACCTACACTTTGAACATGTTTACAACCTTTTCTAGACATAGTTCTAGGCATTGTACCTAGTCAAATATCTTCTGTTTTATCCATATCCAAACATTCAGTTGTGCCATACAAAAAAATTCTTTTGCATCTATACTACCTGGTTTAAAAATAATCTTATTCTTATGGTTCCATATCATCCATATAATCCTCACCCACACCCCTTTCCACTCTATTTTATTTTTCGTTCAAGTCCATAAGGTGAAATTGTTGGAAGTATTCAATTAGATGTTCATGATGTACATACTTCAATCATACCCACTTATCACATATAACTGGAACTCTATATTACAACTTATAAACAAAAGACATACATATTCATGTTCAAGCTAACACAACTCACACACTAGGTTTGGTAACACTACTCTCCTATAAGTGAGATTGTAGTGGGTATTCTATCCTTGAACACTCTCATACCACATGTTGTGCTGTTGGGGAGACTCTTAGCTCCCAAAAAAGTGTATACCAACTATCCATATTCTCCCTTTCCTAAACTAACAATGTACTGTAGGTGAACATTGCCGATAAAAAAAATTGTATGTGAACATCTCCCCCTATTCCCACTTGTCTACATCTTCATTATTGAGGTCTAAGGATCGCAATATCATACTTAACTCAGCTTCTTGCAAAGCTTCCCACACATACCTATTACATCTCCAAGTTAACTTCCACTACCTGATCACACCAGCCCCCAACCTCTTCAATTGTTTTCTCGTTATCGTCAAATATTCCATAAAGAATGGGAAAGTTATTTTTCAGTAGTAACTTTGTTAACCATACATCCTCCCAAAATTTATCCCTATTATATCTACCTATTTTCCATATGACCTTCCAGTTGAACCAATTATCCTCCTAGTACTCCACACACCTTCCTCAAGTCTCTCCACCAGATTGATTCCTCTCCAACACTTACCCCCTCATCTGGATTTCTCCATGACCCATACTTAGAGTGCAATACCTCTATTTACAAGCCTTGGTTTTCCATCCCCAACCTCCAATTCTATTTGGCTAAGAGAGCTATATTGAATTTCATTATATCCTTAATTCTCAGTCCTCCTTGGTCATCATTACCGTATGAGTTTGGATTTTTTATTATTTTTAAATTTAATTTTTCTTTTAATCATTATATTAAAGGTTAAAAATTTAATATTCCAAAAATTCAATGTGATTCCAAATTTGTTTAAAAAATTCAATTTGGTTCCAATTTTTTTTTGAAAAGTTCAATGTGATTCCAATTTTTTAAAACAATTCAATATGATGATCCCAACTTTTTTAAAATGATTCAATAGGATAACAACACATATAATTCAATATGAATGACACAATCATTAACGTAAATCTATTTTAATAAAAACAATCTAACATACTAAAAAAATTTGGGACCACATTAAATATATGAGATTAAATCATTTTTGACCCTTATAAAAAAAATGAAATCATATGTTAGAATAATATGGAATCCATTCTGCGGATACTTCTTAAAAGACTTAATATATAGAATAATAAATAGACTAAAAGAGTAATTAAACTTTTTTTTAATAGACTTTTAATGTCTGGATCGTAGAACTAGTGGGTTAAATGAGTTTCACATACAGACCTTTTAAGTTACTGAAGTCTATATTACCCAAGTCTAATTTAATACAAAAATTAATCTTTTTTATTTCATTTAATGCTTATTGTATAATAGATTGACTAAATTATCACTATGCAAATTGATACTATAAAAAATGTTAATATCTTATGTGTGCGGGCTGATATGTTTAATTCTTAGATTTTCAGCTGATGCAAAAATTAAAATTCGTTTCAAATATAATCTTTAGCACGAATTTTGACATTACAGATTTATGTAGATATAAGTTTCGACATTTAATCAAACGATATTAACCAAATCAAAGGCTTTGAGCTTCATATGAAATTTGATTTACTAGTTTTTAATGAAATGGTTATACATTGTATATCCAAAATAAAAGTATTATATTTTTCAAAAAAAATTATTAATAGGTATAGATTATTAAGTATAGCTTTTCTTAGATTTTTTATATATAAAATTTGGTCTACTCACACTACAAGAAAATCATGAAATAGAAACAAATTTTAGAGACTAAAAATAATTAGTAGTATAATGATTAAATCAGAAACCATTTTAGAGACTATTTTTTTTTCTTTCTAAATTACTTTCTATTATTGTTAAATGATTTTTAAATTGGTATCTAATTAACAACCAAGGTTTTTCTACCAAATTTAGATCTAAATAATTGGTAGTTAAAACCTTGGTAGCTAATTAGATACCAATTTAGAAACTATTTAACAATAATAGAAACTAATTTAGAAATATTTTTTTTTAGTTTTTAAAATAGTCTATAATTTAGTTATTATAACAACTAATTATTTTTTTTTCTCTAAATTTAGTTTGTATTTCATGATTTTTCTTATTTACTTGTATTTTTTTTCATATATTAATAGATGATATGATTGTTAAAATTCGAGAGTGAGCCTAGTTTTATAATATATCTAATATAATAATTTTTAATAAAAAACATTATATTTTGTAAATTAAATAAATGACATTAGATTTTATGTTCATGAGTGAATGAAAAGAACAATATAAACCCAGTGATGCAAAATGACCTTGTTATGCCTACACATTTACTAGACTTTGAGGTTCCATCATATATATCCCTATCTTGTGTCTCAATCATTGAAACTTTCGTTTTTCTTTTCCATGTAAAGTTGAATAAAATTATCCTCTGTAGCCGCTTTTGCTACAGTGTTCTCACTCTTTTTTTAGCTTTCAATATTTTTCAGAATCATGGTTACTTAATTTTCCCACATACCATAATATCCAAACTAGAAAAAGAAAAATCTAAATTTCTATATATAGTAGCATGAACAAAAAAAATGTTCATCTCCATATCATAATGAGACCGACAAATCCCAGAGAGTAATCTTAGAGAGGTCAACCACCTCAAAAAGAAGGTCTTCAGTGGTCTATTACCAAACTAACTCATACACTTCAACTCTATTCAATCATTAAATGTTATTTCATTTTCTTATGTTTTTCATCATTAAATCATATATTAAATATCATTTTTCTATCTTTAAGATCTTGTATATACATTTTTTTTATAATATTCTATAAATATAAAATATCCATCAATTTTTTTGATAATAGTCACCATTATAATAAACTTATTTCTCTCAATTAGGTTTTATTTTATTTATAAGACTCAAATTTGAGACTTCTCTTAATCAGAATTACTATAATATCACTCCAACCAATAATTTATTATAAAATATTATATACACATATATAACTGCTAATGGGTATCATTGAATAATCACATGACATGTTCTATCAAGTAATTAATAAAATGCATAACAATATGGTACTCGAAGTGATACATATATGGTATAAAAATATATATTTTTATTAGATTTAATAGTTTTACATTTCGAGATAATTAAACTTGATATAATCAAATTAATAGTTTAAAATTTATTCTAAGTAATATATATATATATATATATATATATATATATACATAATTGATAGTCCAACCAATTATTAAACGATGGGACGTTGATAGAAACCTTAGTTATATTTAGAACAATAATAGAGAGAAGAAGTTTTAATATGCATGGACGGAGAGATAACGCCAATGATAGAGACCCACCACATTCAACAAACGGCGTCTTTTGTGGAAAACAATGTCTCTCTTTCTAATAAGAAAAAAAAATCATTTACCCTATTTTTTTTTAAATGTTCAAATTTATGGGGTATATGTGTTAACATAATTCTTTTTCTACTGAAAATAATATAATATTTAATTATCAAAAGACTATTTTTCTTTCAAATATTGTGATTTATTTTGGTTTATTCAGCATACATTCTTTCATATAAACCGTATCAATATATGAGAATTGGATATCTTATTGCAAACTTAAGACGTGGATATGAGTTAATTATATCACACCGTATATTCATTGCTATAGGAACAATTGGTATTTTTTACTTCTATTTTGAAATTAATTTAAAATATGACTGGATTAGTCTAGAAAGTCGAGTTAAAAATTTGTTGTGACCTTTTTTTTTAAAAAAAATAAGGATTATAAATAAAAATCATTTATATATATATATATATATATATATATATATATATATATATATATATATATATATG
>Ga0123342_1002784_pt1 | contig 28784 bp, 15 predicted proteins | sample Turbeawhitnodule_FD_89960 | JGI IMG/M metagenome (GOLD analysis project Ga0123342, IMG submission 89960) | Root nodule microbial communities of legume samples collected from Mexico - Turtle bean Mexico white nodule | ecosystem: Host-associated > Plants > Roots > Nodule | place: Mexico: Nepantla... | reverse complement strand
GCTAATTAAATTCAAAATTCCCCCCAAATGACATAAAAGTGGCGTCAATCCTAGAGCATGAGGAAGGTGTGACTTCCTCTCTTAGTTTGGCACCTCCCTATTACGTCTACACCTCTCTACTAAACGCACACCCCCTAAGTTTCCTAAACTAAAGACCTAAATATGCTTTTACAAAAGAGGTTTCTTATGTTTCCCTCTAAGCACCTTCAAACAAAGATATTACAAAAAGAGAAAACAATCTTCCATTATTTCCTAATGCTTTGAATTGACTTCTTGTAAGCCTTTGAGGTGGGCTACCAACTCCTTGAGTGTCTAGCACTTGAGCCTCTTCCTCTTCTTGTCCTTGAGTATTTGCCTCCATTTGGTCTTGAACTTGATCTCCATCACCAATGAAGAATAACAACAAACTATGCATAGACAAATAGTCGTTCAAAGAAGGACGAATTCCAATCTGGTCCATATATAATATGATACTCAACTTTTTTCTTAAAAAATCATTGATGAGCCTATGTCACCACAATGCATGGTCCTAAAAATCAACCTTTATTGGGATCTAATGACCCCGAAAACCATCTTAAAGCAAATGTATTTTTCAAGAGGGCCAGACTTGGTATGATGCAAGATGTTTGTAGGAACTTTCTTAAGAATCTCTCTACAATGATTTAATGAAATTTCAAACGTGAATATCACTTCTCTTTTACAATTTTTCAACAGGTTTATTGAGCAGTTCACGACCAATAAGGTGAAAACCCCTAAGACAACCGACCTTTTTTTACCTTAAGCAGCAAGAGAATGAACCCCAAAAGGATTACCTCAATAACTAATGAGACATCATAATACACATTGTTAAATCCTTTTGTCACGTCATGTTTACAAATAAAAGTTTCTCGTAATGTAATATAGGGTCAACCTAGGTCAATCAAAGGAAAAAATGTTTATGAAGTCTATTATATGATATTCTCTCTTTCGCAAATTAACATGGGCGAGCTTGAATTTAAAATTGAGTTAAAAAGAACTGGAACGTAAAATAGAGTGTAAAATAGATCGTATAGAGAGAATCGTCTAATAGACCGTTTATAAACACTTAAAATGTAAGGAACTAAAAAGTAAATGACAAAATATAAAAGGTTTGAAAGTAAACTTAAAGATAAACTAAAAATGCAAATGAAATAGATAGAAATTAAATTTGCTTTAAAGAACTGAATAATAGAGTATGCATTGGACGCTTAAAAGAAAAATTGTGTAAAACGATTTAATGAATGCAAGAATGCAAATTGAATTAGAACTAAAGCTTAACTCTAAAACAAAAGTGAAATGTGAATGAAGATATGTAAAGAAAAAGGCTAAGTACAACTGTTAGACTATCTACTTAACAATCGTCTACTAGATCATTTAATAGCTATATTGAAGAAAAAGAGAGACTCTTTTCTTGTCTCTCCCATTAGGGTTTTTGACTTCTCTAATGGAGAGAATTGCACATTGACTTCCAATTGGGCCTTAGACTCTCCAAATCAAGACCTATCCAAGCCCAAATTGGTCCAAATTAAGCCCATCTATGTATCTATTCTTTTAAACAACAAAATTCCTAGTTCCTATACATTTTTAAAAGACTAAAAAGAAAGGAAAGATTTTAATATTCTTCTCTTAAATGGTTGGTTCTTCCTACGTAAGGCTTTATCTTCTCCATTCTTCTTAGGCAACAATGTGGTGGTTGGATGGTTTTCCATCATGATAGTTGCTTGTAAGAAGGAAAAAGATGACCTAGCTAAAGCCGACACTGAAGCCTGTGAAAAGTCCCAATTTGCCTATCATGTTGCTGAGAAGTAGGATTAGGAAGAAGAAAAGAAGAAACGGTTAGAAACTAAAATTGTGTTAAATCTAGAAGTGGCAAAAGCGTTTGATGGAAGGTTTCAAGCAGCTCTAAAGTAAGCTTGAGTAATTTTCCCTTATATTGACCACTCAGTCGTCAATTCGTGGAAGGTCATTTTTAATGGTGTGATTGTGGATGAAGATTAAAATTTCAAACTTTGTGTTTCTTGTCTATTTTTCTATTTTAACATGCTTGTATTAAAATATCATTTATATTACACAATTCGTTACTCTCTTTGAGGCTTTATGTAAATCGCAAAAATATGTCTAAGACATATAAATACAAATATTTATAACATCAAGCTCCAAAATAAGGTCTTAAGGCCCCTTAGATGTTCCTACACTTATATTTATATTTGCTCTTGTACATAGTATAGTCACTGCAGTTCCCAACACAGTAAGAAAAGTAAGGATAAGCTACTGAAAAAGAATTATGTAACATACTCATTACATGAAAAAATAATCAAACAGAGTAGTTATTCATAAGAATTCTCTCAAATAAGGTTATATAAAATTCTAATATTTATTACATCATTTGAATACACCACACAATTATATTTTCTATCACAATCATTGCATTTTATTTCAATCCACAATACTTTGATTCCATCTCAATTATATGGATTACACATGAATTCATCGTTTTCCGAATGATTCATTAAGTATGTCCCTACCAAATACTAACATCTAATTCAATACCCAAGACTTAGATTACCAACAAATCCAAGAGAAATGATCAAGGTAAGTTTACTACAACCCAAGTCTTGCATCACATATGTCACAACATGCATGAACTCCCTCATCAGCTTCCAAAAGACTCATTAAGTATGTCTCTACCAGAAACTAACATCTAATCAAATACCTAAGACTTAGATTACCAACAAATCCAAGAGAAATGATCAATGTGAGTTCAATACAACCCAAGTCATGCATCTCATATGTAGCGGTATGCATGAACCCCCTCATCAATTTCTCACTACCTAATATCTTAGTTTGTGACTTAGATTATCAGTGAAGCCAGATGATCTTTGTAACGTAGGTTTTTCATACTTAATGTGTCAATACACAACATCTTATACATTATCTCGAAGGTATGACATCAAATTCATACAAGCTTTCATCAGTCACATACAATTCATTATTCACATACAATCTATATTAACCTTATTTAAGATTTCTCAAATCAATTACACATATATCTCTTTTTCGTACCTCTTTTATCATTCATATCAATCTATTTCATTTAGAAATAGTACAATTCAGTTAATCATAAAAAATTCACAAATCAATTGAAAATAGAATCTAGTATAATAATGATTAGAATCACTTAATTTATATACTCAAATTGCATAAATTGAATCAAATATTGACATTAGTAAGTTGAGCACATAGGATTTGGTTGGGCAGATTTGGGAGAGCAAATCAAAACTGCATCTCAAATCTCCCAAACACAGGGGAAAACACTAAGCAAATTTGGAGTATAGAGCACCCCAAAATCTCAACTCAAATCTGCTGAGTGTAGGGAGATTCCTTGAGCGAATTGAGGTTTTTAAACTTCCCTTACCTCTGCATGAAAAAATTTGCTTTAGCGTAGGAAAGAGTATTCAATAGTTCTGTCAGATTTTGAAAATAAAATCTCAATTTGTACTTGAAATCTAACCTTTCCAAAATCCTGAAATCTATTTGCCAAGTTGTATTTAAAAATAGTTCAATCAATAGACATAAGTAACTTATCTCCAAGAGATGTTTAAGACCCATAGTAAGTACAAAACTCTAGAGACTCTGTTTGAAAATCTGATCAAATTGAAATGATTTTTTGTTCCCCAGCTATTGTAAAGTATGATAAAATTTTGAAATAGATAAGATTTGGAAGGAGAAATTTGAGAGAAAAGAAAATAAGAATTTAGAAAGATAGAAAGACGTGGAACTACGTTTCTTCTGTTGAGAGACTATCATGCTTCTTTTTTATAAGAAATATATGAATATATATAATAAAAGTTTAGGTGATTACACTTTAACTTAAAATGTGTTAATCATTTTAGGTCTGAAGTAGTGTCTTAGTATGAAAATAAACGCGTAAGTTAAGCAATGTGCAAATTATTTTTAACCGAGATGTAACTTAACACGTGAATATTTGAAAAGCTTAAGGTAAAAATGTGCAAAGTATTTTTAACTGTGTGGTACTTTAATTTATCCGCATGGTGTAAGCTCTTGAAAACTCTTTGATGGAATTCGTAATGGGCGTACAAGCCTTCATGTGCATGTCCCAGCAAAAAGCCATAATGAGACCTACAAGCCTTCACGTGCATGTCCCAGCAAAAAGTCATAATGGGGCCTACAAGCCTTCGTGTGCATGCCTCGACATAAAGTCATAATAGGATCTACAAGCCTTTGTATGCATGTCCTGGCATAAAGTCATAATGAGAACAAATTAACCATCAATGTGAAAATAAAAATTAAAAGACAACTGCAAAAAAGATTGTTAACAATAATAAAATCAAAGTCTATCAACATTCCAAATTATCAACACGAATGACATGGACAAACTCAATTCGAGAATGCTTACTAACCATTTGGGTAGCTTATGTGTGTTTGAGGACAAGGCCTGACACTTGGAAAGATCGAGAATGCACTTTAAATATATGTTTTTTTAACTTAGATTGTCTCTTGTGAGCTGTCATCTAAACTTGGGCATGATCACAAATTTCCTTGATATTATCCAAGTGTGCCGAGATGCATCTATCCAAGCCTTCCTCGAAGAAAAACCATAACCCTGTTAGTGGGAAACTCCTCTACCCATCGGGCTGAAGCTTCAGTTAACCTTTGCTTAAGTCCCCGAAGAATGACTTTGTTAGAAACCTCAGCCTGACCATTACTTCGAGGATGCTTGATCGAAGTGAAGATCACCTTAATCCATTGAGATGCAAAAAAATCCTAAACTTTCCTACTTGGGAATTGTGTTTCATTATCGATAATAATGATCTAAGGGACACCACCAAAATATGTCATGATCAACTTCCACATAAATTGTTGTACTTCTCTAAGGATATGGTGGCAACTGACTCATCCTCTATCCATTTTTAAAAATAAACAATTCCAACAATTAAGAATTTTGATTGTCATACTACCACTGGTTCACCCGCAAAACTGCCTAGCATTCTATTATAAGTCTATAAACAATCTTGTGGAATATTCAATCCCACAAATATGCCCCAATATAAAACATTAGTTGAACTGAGACCAACACCCAATGAACATTATGCCTCCTCATAGCAATCAAGATGATTATGAGATCATTTTGATAAGGAACCACATCCTATAGATCAACTTCATCAAAGGTTATAGTTGGTTAAGGTCATTCTTCAATCTTTGGTGGTTCAACATTCTTATCTGGTGAGCGTAACTTTTCCAGGAAGCTCCAATGACCCCTCCCTCGAGAAACCTTTAACAATAGTGTTATGATCTCCAAGCACCGAAAACTCGTGTTCATCTTCCTAACTTTTTCTTGGATCAGGGGAACAATCACTTGATCCATGATCCAACCACCTAACGGGACTTGTTTTTCCCTTTCGATATCATGCTACATGTCCCTCTTTAATCAAATGTTCAATTTGGTGTACCAAGGCAACACTTATCAGTGTCATGACTGATGGTGCGATGAAATTCACATCATGCACTTCAATTAAGGCCAATTTGCTTATTCGCTCTTTTGGGAACTCTAATAGTCTTGTGGCATTAAACTCTCGTAGCAATTGCTTCTTGGACACGTTGAGAGGAGTAGGCTAGAAGTCTAGTCTATCGTTGTGATCATTGAAAGAGGTAGGCCATCTAAAAGAATTGTAATCATTTTTGTCAATTGGCCACCTCCATTGTCCTCGATCTCGTTGCAATGGTTTGTTGTACTCGTCATCATACCTTTCCTTGGTCCTTTTGTGTGCTTTAGTCTCCTCTACTTCAATATGGGATATTGCCCAAGATATAACTACATTCACATCCCTCGCAGACCGCTAAATGAGTGATTTGCCCAAAGGTCCTACTCTCAATCCTTTGACCAACGCATCTACAAACATTTGTTTGGTTGCAGGATTTTTATTGTGGCTTCACACAATCTTTTCAAATATTCCTTCAATGATTTTGAACTCTATTGTCTTACATTGAATATGCCACTTAACTTTGGTGACTTCATTGTGTTGGATGCGAACTGGTCAGTAAAAAGGCGAACAAAGTCATCAAGACATCATATCACCTCTTCAGGAAGGCTACTGAACCAGTCTAATGTTGTGCTACCAATGTGCCAACAAACATTTTACAATGTACTCCATCAAACCCCCCATCAATAACATTTGAGCTCATTAATTTTAATGTGAGAACTGGGATCCAAACTTCCTATGAATTAGACAATCTTGGGCACCACGTACTGAATTGATATGGACTCTTCCATTACTTCCCAAGAAAAAGGCTAGAAAGCTTGTCCAGCCGCTATGCGAGGCTCTTCATGGGGAAGGGAGTGTCTTAATGCTCCTTGTAGTTCTTCGTTATGCTTATGTAACCCTTCTTAGACCTAAAGAGCTTCATTCGCTTGTTGCTATATTGTTTCAACATGCCTCCTTAATTCATTTACAATTTGCATGATATGATACAATGTTGCACAATCTCCTTCCTTTTGCACCACAGTTTTAGTTTCCAACAATCTCTTTCTGCTACAATATTTTAGCACCGTCTATGAGAATAATTAAATTGATCCTTCCCACTACATAGAAAGTCAAAACATCCAATATATATACTTATCCTTTGAAACTATGTCAAGGAACTCTAGAAAAATGATGATCCTCTCGTACCCTGAAGTCATAATGTACTTATAGAAGAAAGGTTCAACTAAACCTTCCTACTTTCCTTAATTCTAGGAGTTTGGTACTTGACCTTGAAGAATTATAGCTATCTTTTAACAACCAAATAATCAACTTCGATTACTTAGTTGTTAAACTCTTCCTATATTGGCAACGATATTCTTGGACATACGTGTTTATACTCGGTCGTAAACCGATGTCCTTGTGAGAATCGTTCCTTTCAACCATGTTAACTTTAATGCTGAGTAGGAAACCATGCACGTGTCATTTCAAACCCGATAGCCTATTTCGTAGGTCCAAAAATATATTATAGGTGTCAAAAATCATAGCAAGACAATTGAAAAGAAAAACTCATGTTTAACTAAAAATTTAAAAGAGCAATGTACACTGCTTTAGGTGTCAAAACCATAACTACAACAATTCCATTTCCTTTTATTCTATCCAAGGATTCACAAATCATAAATATTCCTGGTTAATAATAATCAAATGGAACACAAATATAGTAAAAATTTATCTCTAGGTGATACAAAACGTATAGTCCAGAGGTTTATTTAAAAACACCTTTATCTGTTGTGGATGCTTCTTGGTTGAGATCTGAAAATCTCAAACCAACTTGCGTTGAAAGCCTCAAGAATTTTTGGGCACATCTGAGAACACAAGTGTCCTCTTGCTTGGTCAGGGATTTCCGATAAAATGTATCGACACATTCGTTGAAGCATCTCTCCACTACTGAATTATACATCCTTAGACTGCAATTTTGTTGGAGCAGAGAATAAATCAACAACAAAATCCACCGTATGCAACAAGGCGGAATAAAACTCCTACATTCACATCTTTGCAACTTTTAACTCAAACTGAAAAATAAGTATAGTGTCAATGTATTATGCAACATAACATTTGTGCAACTCCTCAAGAATCAAAGTCACAATTTATGACTAGATTTATCATTCCCAATAATACATAATTTCCACTCTGAAATTCAATAGATAGTATATCCACTAGGCACAGGTTAAGAATACAATGTCAAATACCAGAAACACAACGCAGATCATAGTTTCGAAACTTCATACAAGATTTAAAGCATCAATGTTCACTCATTTAAACAACAATAAAAAGCAAAAAAACACAACAAAAGAATCAGACTCAGTATTTTCCCCTAACAGGCAAAATTGCGATTCATTTAAAGCACACAAATCCACCTACACATACATGCATCCAATTCTGAACCATGGATTTATCATTCAATCTGACTAAGGGAACTAGATCACACACATGAACATCTCATTAGAACTAAACAACGGAGTGTAAAATAAATAAATAAATCAATGAAAATAATTGTTCATTTACCTGTCTCGGAATTGTAGCTGGTCTACCATGGTGGACATTCTTTCCTTATCTTCTTCAGGACAATTATCCAAGTCCGAAATAATTTTCTTGTCCATTTTCCGATTAAGGCGCGGTAAAAGAGAGACAGAGAAGAGTTGCAGAGGTTTTAGGGCTTTTGCCAGTAACGGCTCTGTTTAGTGAAGAACAGAAAAAGAAAGAAGCGCCTATGCTTAAACCCTACACCCATATTTCATCCGGTCGGGTTAGCGGGTCAACCCGCCCGACCCGTGCAAACCCATAAAATAGTTCGGGAAACAGTGAGTTCCATTATCCGTTACATTTTTAATTAAGTACCGAACATATTTTATTTTATTTTTTAGTTTCTTTAAGATTTAAGTATAATTATTTTTCAACAAATTAAAATGTAGGAAATCAAAATTGAAAGAGAAAAATTATCCTTAAATCTTTAGAGAGAGAGAATTAAGAAAATCACGTTAAAATTTTCAAATAAAGTTAGTGAAAATTAATGAGCAAAATAATGGCAAAATCTAATTAACATTTTTTATATATTTTTTCTATTTTAATTTAATATCATGCATTAAAAATTTATATTTTCAATTTTTTCAGTTTACACTAAAATCATTGGTTCTTTTGTTATAAAGTGTTATTGAGTGTGTGTATGTATGAATATTTTTTTTTATAATTTAAAATTATATATACACGTATTAATATTCAAAATATTTATATTTGAAGTTAAATATTAATATTCAATTTAAATTTTTATAAAATATCTCATGAAGAACATGCTCAAAGTTGATCTACACAAACGACTTTTTTGAAAAGGTGGTATGCCAATGCTTCAAAGTTAGTCAATTATGTTAGGTCACGTGCTTTTTTTTTTGCTGAAGAAGGAATAAGCTACCAGTCTAGGCTTGATAAGTCATGTATCAAAAGAGTTACACAAAGAAACCATGCACATTCAATGTTGCATGGAGAGCATTTAATGCACATTCAATGTTGCATCGAGACGCCTTTTCCCAGAGTGGGAGGGGGGCTCCATCTCTACATCTGGTCTTTCTAAGCGGGTGGTAATTGTATATGTATCCCTTCTAATTCTCAAACTGTTTTCGTAACATTTGCGAGCCACTTTTGATCCACCCTTATGGTTATTACTTTGCCTTTGGGTGAGGGTAGTTTTAACTTTAGATTGAAGTGGAAACCACAACACCCAACCTATTCAGCAACGAACATTCCAAGAGTAGATTGTAGGAAAAATAGGCGTTTAGCACAATGTATTTGATCATTATGGTGTTTGTCGCGTTTTCATCCGTGAAGTTTGTTTTCATGTCGACATACCCTCAAACCTCTACTTGATTGCCTATGAAGCCAACGAGACAACCATAAAAGGGTTTGAGTTGATCGTAGGGGATTTGCAAGCCCAAATAAGTATCCCAAAACATGACGTCAGCCTAGCTTCCCTAGTTTATTAGGACTTTGTTCATGTTCCGCCCCATAGTGATAACTAACAGTATCACGAGATTGTCTTCATGAGGAAATACATCCTCAAAGCCTTTCATTGTTAAATAGAGAGATGGAACTAGGTGTTGGGTTCCTAAGTCTCTGAGGTCATCACAATCTGGGAGTAACGCTTTCTGCTAGATGCCGGTGACCCCCTTTAAAAAATTCCTCTACTATGGTATTAAAATCTCCCAAAATTGGGGCTTTATGGATTTGTCTTTTCAGTGCATCTCCACCCTTTAGTTCTTTCTCGTGGTCGTCCTCAATGTGTGTCGTTGCTTGTTCTCTTACTTCAGCCATGGATTCCGCTCGGATTCCGCCCTGTTCTAAATCAGTGAATTATTGAAAGGGCTGACTCTTAGTCCTTTCATGAATGCGACGACCACGTTCAAGGTTTGCAGACGTACTGAGACGGCGCAGAAACAATTTAGGTAGTATTTCAGGGATTCTCCCTTTCTCTCTTTGACATCAAAGAGATCGGGCAAACGAGGGGGGGTTGACCTTGTTAGCTGAAAATTATTCTTTGAAAATCCTGGAGAACTCTTGAAAAGATGTGATGTACCCTTATGGGACCTTGCTGAACCATTGGAGGATTGTTCTTGTGAACGTGCCCATGAACATTTTGCATCGGACGACGTCCGATCCACCTGAGATTATCATCTGAGCCTTAAACGCCTTTAGATGGCTCTCGGGATTCTCCACACCAGAGAAAGGAGTGATCTTTACTGTGATGAAGTGAGTTGGGATCGATTCTTCCATCATCTCATGTGAGAATGATTGGGGGTTGCTTTGTGATGACATGTTTGGGGAACGAGCTCGAATATTTCGCCTTCCTTGCTTGTGCATGGTTCTGCGCAATTTCTCGTTTTTGTTTGTAGTTCTTCATTTACTCGAGCGACGTCTCCATCATCTTCTTGGAAGTTTCTATTTCTCCCATAAGTTGCTCTTGGTTCGTCCGAGCTTCTTCCCGTTCAGCTTGAGCCTCCTCACGTAGGCAGTCTCGTTCGCAATACTCCTCGTTGGCCTGTTGGAGAGTCTGGTATATATGCACATTGTCTCGTGTATCTCATGCTGCTTGACTGTTAGGGTTTGTGTTTTAAGTGTTTTCGGTGGTTAACAGGATCAGTTTTACCTACTCACAGTGGACGTCAAATGTTCTCACAAAAACTTGAAGTCGGATTTGGAGGGGTCTCCTAAGGTTATCCTTCTTGACTGCAACTCTTGAATGTTCGAGGATATGAGGGGAGCTCCACCGATTAACAATACTCCGATGATTAAGTTAGTGAGAACATAACAACTTTCTTAACTTTATATTGTAGAATTAGACTTACCTTTATTTGGGTAGTCATGAAATCTGTATATCCTTATTCAGAGAATCATAACAACTTTCTTAATTGTAATGACCGTTATTTGGGATGTTGACAAACATAATCTATTTTTTATGGCGTTTTTCATTACGTGTGTTTCTTTCACAGCGAAATAAACAAAAAAAATAATAAAACAAGGTAACCTCATTAGCTATTAGTTGTCCAATTTCATCCACTCATAACTATTGGACCCGACCCATTGAACCATAAAATTTGATCCACACTATCGGGTTTCAACCCAATCGCAACAGTATACATACATATGAATTGAAATAAATTCATTATAAGAAAACACTTTTAATTTTTATCATTCAATATGATACCGTTATTGCTAGTGTTTTTAATCTTTTATCTTGTTTAATATATTATTTTAATTTAAATTGAATTAAAATAGAGTATGAATAGCTAAAAAAATATTATAACACATTGCAAATTATTTACCATAAATTTAAAATGTGTTTCATAGCTTGAAGATATTGATTTATTATAAATATTAATTTTGAATATTTAAAAATATATATTATTATAATTTTTAGTTACATAAAATTAATATTTATTCTGTACAAGGGCAAAAATACTCCATACCTGTTAAATTAAAATTAAAACACAAAATTCACATTCATAACGTTATACACGGTAAAAAGATATAACTGAATGCAGTAATAGAGCTAGAAACAGTAACTTAATCTAAGATGTGTGTTTTTCTTATCCAAGATAAATGCAATATAAGATATATAAAAATTCTGATAAAAAAAAAAACATAAATGTGAAACCGCAACTAAAGTCATGGCTTAATTCTTGAATCCCTATTGAATCCAGATTTAATTTTGCAAATTAGAAAAAATCTTAAATTTTAAAATAAGCATTGTTTTTATTTCTTAAATATATTATTTGAAAACTAAAAATAATTTAAGTTTTCTTTAGCTTCTCAAGTGTATATCTGGATACTAGAAATATAAATCTTTTTGAATTTAAACGACTAAAATATTTTTAGAAATATTTGAGAAAATAACAGCAGATTAATTTCCAATTTTTGTTAACCAATAAGAACAGCTTAAATTAGTTAGAGAAAATATTTTTTTATTGTTTTTTAAACTTAATTTGATTTTCTCTGTTTCGTTACGTTGTTTCAACGGGCGACCAGTTTTCGAAAGCCACTGTTACTTTCTTCGCTAGCTCTGCGTAGTCTCCACCTTCTTCCTTCGCTCAATTCCCGCCACTTTTCTGCTAATGGCGGAGGTACCTCTTCTCTTTCACGCAAATTCACGATTTTGTTCCATTTTTTTTTCCTTTTTCTGCTTCTGTTCTCTCTCAGTCACTCTTTCTCTATTAAGGTCACTCGTATGTCTTGAAGGAGCTTTTGCGTTTTTTTTTTGTTTCCACTATAGGTTTCAACTTCTGGGTAATATAATTTATTTTTATTATTATTTAATTATTACTATTTGTGAGTGTGGTGAATGCCCATGATTTTTTATAACAGGTATTTTTGCCGTTTTTCATGGTGGTAGTGCTATGATTTAATAACGGCTTCTGGGGATTGAACTTTTTGTCCTTTACCTCTAAAGATTGAAACTTTTACTGTTTTGGAGGGTTCTTGATACTTTTCACGCGAAATTCAATAGGTGTATACAGTTTGTTGTGCCGTTTTTTAGGAAGTTGTGTGCATTGGTTTATTGATTGTGATTTTGGGTTTTGGTGATGATTCTAAAAGGGCATGACTGAGGAGAAAGCAGAGCAGCTTTGTTTGAAGAATAAGCAAACCTATGCTGCTTCTAGTTCTTCTATATCAGATGGAAGTGGCAGTGCTATTCCCACATCATCAAGGAAAACGGGATCAGCATTGCCGTCTAATAGGTAACCTTGGTTTAAGTTTGTTAATTTTTCTTCAGTATTGGTCACAGTGTTGCAGTTTGAGGGAACTGCAGTGTGCTGTATATTTTGTATTTTTATTTGTTGTTGCTTAATTTTACATTTGTAGTGGTACCTGATTTTACTTTTCCTTTGGAGAATTCCTTTTTAATTTACTTCCTTTTTTACTGTTTTTTTCTGCAATCTTTCTGCACTGGATTTCATTGCGTGAATGCTTTAATCGTATGTAGGAGGACCACTGGCCCTGTTAGAAGGGTAAAGGATGGTTGGACGGAAAAGGAGGTTAGTCTCTCGGACGTTTGCTCAGTTCCTAAAGCTTTTTGCTTTAGTTTTTTAATATATTTGTGCTTGCTTCTTAGGAATTGGTTACCTGGTGAATTCAGGTTACTTGATTTAATGACTGTTAATCTACGTGTACATCTACAAAAATGTTAATATATATATATTTATTGTTTAACTCATTGTGTATCGAATTCAACATATTTGTATTCATTGCTACTCCTATTTGTAATTGGATTTAGTGTTTTTTTAACTTGCTGCAGGATGAAACATTAAAGAATGCTGTTGAAGTTTTTAATGGCAAGAATTGGAAGAAAATAGGTATGTACTTTTATTTGCTATGTAGTGACCCATTGAGTTAAAAGTTTATTTGCTATTGCATGCTGGTAAAATCAGAAGTGAGTCGAGTGACTTTGTTGTGGTGTATTGAATATTTGAACTTGAGATATTAGAATTGAAGGACTACGATTGTTGGTTTCTAAAATAAATTGCGCAAAGACACAATAAATCTAGTTTTGCAGAGTTCCGTGTTAGAGTTTTCCATTTGCAGAGCAGACTCATCGGAGCATTAAAAAACTAGAATATACCTTAAAAAGGCTTGAGGATGAACATATTAACTTAAGTCAAAAAGTCAGAATGAAACCAGGGAAACAAAAGTCCTTAAATCTCTATTTGCATCTTTCCTTAATGTTTGAATGCATTATATTTTGTGATGGAGAATTGATATATGGGTGAACCAATGGAATTATTTTGTGTGATGTGAGCATAGCCAGCATATATGCAAGAATTTTTGTATTGAGTGCTTACGGAAAGCATTATGCTCATTTCATGAAACTGATTTATAAAATGTGGAATGCAGCTGCGTTTTTTCCGGATAAATCAGAAGTTCAATGTCTTCACAGATGGAAAAAAGTTCTCAATCCTGAACTTATTAAAGGACATTGGACAAAGGAGGTTGAAACCTAGTCCTTTCCTTTTCTACTTTTGTTTTTTTTTTCTCGAACAATCCAATTCATAATTAACTTCTCTTACTTGCCATGCAGGAGGATGATAAAATAGTTGAATTGGTGTGTATACATGGACCTTCAAAATGGTCTTTCATATCCAAGTCTTTGCCTGGTCGAATAGGAAAACAGTGCCGAGAACGGTAAGGCTAACTAAACTGTGTGAAATTCTTCTATCCTTAATTAATTGATTGTATGATTTAATTCGAATTTTTAGCCTTTAAAGTTCTAAAACCTTTCATCAGACTATGCCTAAGTTTAAAAAATAACTTTTTTTGGACTATTACAAGATTTGAGTACAAGTCGTAGCTTTGTATATGGGCTACTAAAAAAATTAAGTTATACAAGCTTTGTTATTTTTGCTTTTCATTTTTCCTGGTATTACTCTGTTGGTTATTACCTTCATGAACACCAAATACACACGCATTGCTTTGGTACATATATTCATTATCATGTAATTAGCTTCAAACATTTACAGATGGTGCAATCATCTTTGTCCAGACATAAAGAAGGATCCCTGGACATTGGAGGAGGAATTAGCCCTTATGAAAGCTCATTGTATACATGGCAACAAATGGGCTGAAATAGCCAAGGTTCTTCCTGGAAGGTATATTTTGCAATTAATTTTTCAGCCTTCATAAAGGAAATTAAAGTCATAATTAATATGTAACAAGTTTCATAAAATGCTGTTTTTATTGTATTATTATGCTAGTCGTGGAGTTTGATTTTATTGGGGTATTCTTTCTCCCCTTTTAAATAATGAAAATCATTGGAGGAGATATTCTCATACACTCCATTTCAATGGAATTTAGTTCAACCCACCTGCCACTGCAAGGAAAAAGACATGGAAAAGAACGATGTCCTAAACAAAAATGCTGTAGTAGTCAGTAGCTACTTTATCTATTGAAGACAATATTGATCTTATTGCAATAGTTATTAAATTTAAAGGGTAAAATATGTTTAGTCCCCATAAATATGATTAAATAATCTTTTAACTTTTTTTTACGAGTTTTAAGTATTTTTAAAGGGTATGTATCACCATGCTTACTGATGGTGTGGCAATGATGTGCCAAAATCTATGCCATTTCACCACCAAATGATGATTGAGACCATTTCGAAAATTTTAAGCTCTACTCGGAATAAACCTCAAATAATATTTAGAGGACTGAAACCAAAATTTGCAATGGTTACAAGAACTGAAGAACAATTAAGTCAATTTTAAATGACACTTCTTCCAGTTGTGAGTTTTCCCTTTGTTATTTTGAATATATACATATAATTCTTTTTATATTCTTGTCATGGTTTCTGAAAGAAACTGGTTTAGGATTTTCTGAAAGTCTATTTATACCCGATCACACTTCCTTTCTATCAAACTTTTACAACTAACAATCTTCTTTTTCTTTATAACCAAAGATTGGCCACTCTCTAGCTGGAGTATGCTAACAGTTTCTTTCCATGGAGAATTTATTTTTGATTACATTTCTGCTCAATTTCATGTTGAAACAATGATAGATCAATCTGCCCAATTTCATTAAAAACTATTTTGTGAAAGTACTACTAGTTCCTTTTTTCGGTACAAATTATAGATCATATGTACAATAATAAATACTCATGTGTACCAGTTTTTAGATCTTCTTTTGTAGCTCTTTCAATTTTATCATATATTGAATATATTTGTTACAAAACTTTCATATACTCTTTACATTTTTTTTTTCTGCAGGACTGATAATGCAATAAAGAATCATTGGAATGGTTCTTTGAAGAAAAGGAAGGATTTCTATTTAGCTAATGGAAGACTTCCACCCATTCTAAAGAGCAGTACGGAAGTTACTGTCAAAGATACAGTCACACATTCTACAACTAACACAATTCATGTTTGTTCAAATAAAGGATTAGATGCCACTGTTGCATCATCATCTAAAACTACAGACTTTGCTAAGCTTGATAGCAGTGATAAGAATCAACTAGAATCCTCAGGAATAGTAAGAGAGGTTGAATATTCTTCAAGTCTTCCACCAAAAAAATGTGCTGATTCTGATTGTGTAAACTGCAATAGATTATTCCACGAAGGTCTCCGCTGTAGTAACATGGAATCAGGGTCAGGAGATAATTTTAAAATAGTCAAGGCGCCAAAATTTGTGAATCCTGGCCAAAATGCTAACCCAAGAATTGATCATTACCTGAATAATAGTGATATGAACGGTGACAGATCAACCAGAATTTTTTATTCAAAGGAAAGTCGAAGGTTTGGTTCTTTTTGTTATGAATCACCACGGCTTGATAACCCACAGCCTTCAGATTCTTTTAGTTTTAACATCTCTGGCCTGCAGAATCAGTACTTTTCTCCACGAATGAAGTCATCTGTTGGTTTCGTGACTCCACCTCACGTGAAGGGAATTGAATCATGCTCCGAATCTCTTGAATCAATATTGAGAAAGGCAGCTAAAACCTTCCCAACTCCTTCAATAATAAGGAAGAGAAGAAATGGAAGTGAATTACCTCCCACTCCTAGAAAGCTTGCAAATGCAGTTACTTCACATGTTTGTAATGAAGAAGTGAGAACAAATGATGTTTCTTCTTCTGAAGCTGTGAGGTTACCTGTCAGTCCAGCTAACCATGGCCATGGGAGTAATATTCTCCACAATAAGGCTTTCAACATGACTCCTCTATACCGAATAAGATCCAAGCAAACAGCTATTAAGTCTTTGAAGAAACAACTTGATTCTGCATTTCACATGGAGGAGAAACTTGCTAGTGAGATGGAAAAATCTACAAAGAGTGTTGTGATAACTGAAGATTGTCTTCATAAACCAAAATTGGCAGAGACGTAGTTTGTAAGTAGTATGTCCTCACTTATTTTCCTTTAATTTTTCATTTAGTTAGAAAAATTTGTTCTTATAAGAAAGAAGGTCAACTCACTGAAAAACTCAGTTCCCTAGGAACAGAAGGTTTTGTTGATATTGGTTGCAGTATAATAATGTCATAGAATATTTGGTTGAATTAACAGGAAAGTATTTGTATAATATGTTAAGATCTTATAGTTGTGAAATGAAAGGATTGAGAAAATGGCTTGTTTTTTCATGTGCACTTGTCTTCTTCCTTAAAATGACAATGCAACTTCAATGGAGCTAAAAACATGGTTATTTGAATATGTTTTTCTGATCATTGTTTCACCTTAAAAAGTTTTTTGGCAATTAATAATACATTTGCCTTGCTTTCAGTGTTACATTTTAAATTATCTAATCTAACATTGCATATTTAGTATTTACCTGAATTTTGATATCAACTTCTCTGCTTTGTAGGGAGAGCTGAAGCTGTTTGAATTCTGACCACAGTCTGACAATTTTCGAGTACTATATTTCATTGATGGTGAACCAGAAGCTGTGACACGTGTATATTTAATTTGATTGTGGATATATAGTTTATATTTGTCACACAAGTTTTATATACATTTTTTTTATATTCCTCAAAAAATAAATTGTGGCAAATTCCACAACAAACTTTGATTTTGCATCTCAAATTAAATTTAGATTTAAAGCCCTTGTTGAATGAAACCTTGCGGCAAGTGCAGTCACAAGAACATCCCATAGAATGAGTTTCTTAGAAGTTACGAACGACATAAAACGTGAAAAAAAAATGAAGGATAGAAAAATAAAATTAGAGTGAAAAATTTAAGTGTTTATTTGAAGAGAAATTGATATGAAAATGAAACAAAATTGTCGTTTTCAAAAAGAATAAATTAATAAAATAAAATAAAGTAATTGTATCTTTATAGAGTTATTTTTACAGTTATTATGTAGAAAGAGATGAAAGAAGTAATTTTGGAAAATGCTAGTTTTTCTCACTTTTCTCTTTATATATGAGTATCATTATATGTTTAGTATTTTATAACTATTTGATATTTTTTCTTCCCAATTTTTCTGTCTTTCGCTTGTTTTCTTTGGTTTCTATGTGTTTTTTTGCATTTTTTTTAAAGATGGATCAAGATTCTTTGGGTTCTCAAATACCTTAGGATTGAGATGTATAAGGGACGAGTGTATGTGATTGGATGTGTCGGTGTTGAAACATACTTACAACAAGCACAAGCATCTTCTAGTCAACAACTTGATTCAAAAGAAATTATTCAACTTAGACTGCGACTAGCAACGAGTGAGGAGCATATTCGACGCATGAATTTCCAATTTCAAAACTTTCAGAGTTTTATCCTTTATTATCTACCAGCTCCATGAGTAGCTGCTATACAAAATATTTTTCAACATCCAAATACAAATACTCAATAACAACAGAATCAAATGCAATATAATGACCAAGTGTAACATGACAATGATCATGACCAACAACATAATTTGCCTTTGGACTATAATAATTATTAGTTTGTTAAGAAACTTTGTTGCATTACTCACATTGGATTTCTTTTCATTGGATGTTTTCTTTCGTTCAAATGAATTATGTTTAGATATTTTGAATATTTATAATGTCACATTGATAAACATAAATGAAAGTTTTTTTTGACATTTACTCATATTTATTATAAATTTCCTACCGTTTAAAAATTGTTTTATCATGAATTTGATATGTATGTCTAGGTCAGTAATAAAAGTTCATTTTATCAAGCTGCAGTATGTAAATATAACATTGGAGATTTCGTATAGAAAATTCGTATGTAATTTTCCATATATAATTACATACAATTTTTTTTTTATGTAATTACATACAAATTTTAAAATTTGTATTTAACAATTACCTATGTCAGTTTTATATATGAATTTTTGTCCGTACGTAATCTGTATGTAACTATATATGTTTTATCTACAACTTTCTGTTATATGTAATACTAAATTTTCTTTTAGTTGATGTCCTCGACATACATGCATTCGACTTTACATAACCTATAATGTCAAAGCAAAAAATCAACCTAGATATTCTCGGCATAACCGAGTTTATGAAGTTTTTTATCATCCACAACGTTAAAACCAAGACATTGCTTTTGAGATGCACAAACTTAATCGTTATGCAAATGACTCTATGGTGAACACAAACTAAGAACATACAAGTCCAAACATTGTGCCCTTTTCCAACTGTTAGATCAATCCCTATCCAACGACTATGATGATCCCGTAATGAATCCCAGAAACACAAACCCCGCTAAAATGTAGAAACTTCTAGACCCTTCAGTACCTTTTTCCAATCGATCCTAGGGGGCCAATGTATGGATAGATAGTAGAGTACATCTTGACACAAATAGGACCACCTAAACAAGATAAATTTTTCTTACTCCCCTCTCGAGGCACACAATGTGACTCTAAAAGAACAAAAAGCTTTATGAGTTTGGGGGGCTAGTGTATTGTATGTATACATCACCGGGTACCCCATGGTATGTCCAAATCCTCTACAACCGAGTACATCTCGAGAAATCGAGAATTACTCTCAAATAACATGTTTAACATAATCACTATACAAAATACTTGTCTATTACTAAAATTAACTAGGTAAATTAGGTCCAATAGTAAAGACTCACATTAACACTATAAATATATGCTTCAGGTCAAGGCAATAATACACATTCTAATAGCATTTATTACTCCAACCAACCGATAACCAAGCAATGACTTGAGCGTCAAAATACTTTTTGTAGGTAACTCCCACTTTGACCGAGGCTGAAGACCGAGACTTGAGAAAGACCAATAATCAAATTCATATAGGAGACACACTTCAGATAATATCCGCACTACAACGACAAGACATACAAGAACAAATTCTATGTTAACTAATTCTCAAAACTTATCATATTTTAAACTTTTTTCTTATTAAGTTTGAGTTAAATCATTTACATATAATTTTAATAATTTTCTTCCTCTTTTTCTAGCTATATCTTTTATACATTAAAATAAAATTTAATTTTTTATTATTAAAGAAAAAAATTAAAGATCTATTTTGATTTTTGAAATTTAATTTTAATTTTTATGTAAACGTATTTTACTTTTGTTTAGTGTTTTTTTTTTCATTATATAATACTGTTACATCTACTCATTTTTCATTCAAACGAGAAATGGATGTCAAATCTACTTATTTGTTTTAGTTTATTTTATGTCATAAAATGGAAAGGTTAGAATTTTTCTTGGATAGGATTTAAAAAAAAAATTCATAAATCCTAATTCAACCACAAACTATTTATAAAAAGATATTTTGGTTAAACACTTTATAAATTGAATTTTCTTTTAAAAAATATTGTTTCTATTCAATCCAGATATCTTTTTAACATTTATTATTTTTTCATGTTTTGCAAAGAATTGAAGTATTAAAGGATACGAATACCAGAGTTATAGAAGGATCCTAATATTAATTGGGTGTCTTTTCTAATTATCAGTTGTTTCTCTTTATAGAGGAGAATAATTGGGTGTCTTTTATAATTATCAGTTGTTTCTCTTTATAGAGGTCAATAATCTTTATTTTGTCTTTGTGTGTCATGATTCTAGTATTTAATTATTAATTCTTTTCCTCTTTAGTTAAACCTAGAATGAGTGTACTACTTGTATATATTCAGACCATTTGTTTTGATTTCAATAACAAGAGAAAAGAGATATTCATTCTCATATCTTTTACCTTCCTTTTACTCTTTTGTTCGTCGTCTTTTGTTCTCTTTTATTCATCTCTGTTCTGTTTTGTAATATGGTATCAAAGCCATTTCGAGCCTATCCTAGCAAGTGTTTGTTGAGTTTATCAGGCCACCCACTATCGGGCTGTTATCGGACCACCCAAAATATATTATCCCACGCACGAGCTGTCACTCTCGGCGTGAGGGGTGTGTGTTGGAGATCCCGAATCGACTAGGGATTAGGACATTTCATTGTATATAAGTGGGTGCAAACCTCAACCTTATGAGCAGGTTTTATGGGGTTGGGTTAGGCTTAAAGTCCATTTCGTAATATGGTATCAGAGCCTTGGAGAAAAGAGGGCGAAATTTCACAAGTTTTGGTAGAGGATAGCCTTGGTTTGCGCAAAAATTTCTGAAAAATTCTCCCAAAATAGTTTTTTTCCTGAAATTCCACACAAGAATCTCCACTGAATTCGGAACAAAAAGCGACAAATTTCAGGTCAAACGGATGAGTATTCACCCACGATAAAAATCAAACAGTTTCATACACAAACGAACCTACCTTTCGGCCCTGACAGTGATCAATAAAAAGTTTGTTTCCAGTCTTGTGAGACGAATCTGGGGCTCAAATCTAAGCCAAAACTCAATAGACACAGTGACGAACGTCTGGTAAAAATTTCAAACCAAAACACCCAAGGAGTAAGGCGTAGTAAGTCCCAGACCGAGAGTGAACAAAACTGGTTTTCCGAAAACAAAACGTCCTAGCTTTTCTACCCCGTATCTTCTTTTTGTGATTCGTTTATGGACGTGCCTCCTTACCTGGATGCAAACAACATATGAAAGTACTTGTGTGAATTTTTTCAACGCAACGGACGCAAAATAAAAATTGGAGAAAGTAGGGCGAAATTTCACAAGTTTTGGTAGAGGATAGATAGCCTTGGTATGCGCGAAAATTTCTGAAAAATTCTCCCAAAATAGTTTTTTTTTTCCTGAAATTCCACGCAAGAATCTCCACTGAATCTGGGACAAAACGTGACAAATTTCAGGTCAAACGGATGAGTATTCACCCACGAAAAAAATCAAATAGTTTCACACACAAACGAACCTTCCTTTCGGACCTGGAAGTGATCAATAGAAAGTTTGTTTCCAGTATTTTGGGATGAATCTGGGGCTCAAATCTCAGCCAAAACTCAATAGACACAGTGACGAACGTCTGGTAAAAATTTCATACCAAAACACCCAAGGAGTAAGGCGTAGTAAGTCCTAGACCGAGAGTGAACAAAATTGGTTTTCAGAAAACAAAACGTCCTAGTTTTTCTTCCCCGTATCTTCTTTTTGTGATTCGTTTATGGACATGCCTCCTTACCTGGGTGCAAACAACATATGAAAGTACTTGTGTGAATTTCACAAGTTTTGGTAGAGAATAGCCTTGGTTTGCGCAAAAAGTTCTGAAAAATTCTCTCGAAATAGTTTTTTCCTGAAATTTCACGCAAGAATCTCCACTAAATTCGGGACAAAATGCGACAAATTTCAGGTCTAACGGATGAGTATTCACTCACGATAAAAATCAAATAGTTTCACACACAAACGACCTTCCTTTCGGCCCTGGGAGTGATCAATAAAAAGTTTGTTTCCAGTCTTGTTGGACGAATCTGGAGCTCAAATCTCAGCCAAAACTCAATAGATACAATGACGAACGTTTGATAAAAATTTCACACCAAAACACCCAAGGAGTAAGGCGTTGTAAGTCCCATATCGAGAGTGAACAAAACTGGTTTTCCGAAAACAAAACGTTCTGGCTTTTCTTCCCCATATCTTCTTTTTGTGATTTTCTTATGGATGTGCCTCCTTACCTGGGTGCAAACAACATATGAAAGTACTTGTGTAAATTGTTTCAACGCAATACAGACATTGAATATAAATTGGACAAAGTAGGGCAAAATTTCACAAGTTTTGGTAGAGGATAGCCTTGGTTTGCGCAAAAATTTCTAAAAAATTCTCCTGAAATAGTTTTTTCCTGAATTTCCACGTAAGAATATCCACTGAATTCGGGACAAAACGCGAAAAATTTCAGGTCAAACGGATGATTATTCACCCATGATAAAAATCAAACAGTTTTACACACAAATGAACCTTCCTTTCGGCTCTGACAGTGATCAATAAAAAGTTTGTTTCCAGTCTTGTGGGAAGAATCTGGGGCTCAAATATCACCCAAAACACAATAGACACAGTGACGAACATATGGTAAAAAATTTCTGACAAAAACACCCAAGGAGTAAGGCGTAGTAAGTCCCAGACAGAGAGTGAACAAAACTGTTTTCTCAAAACAAAATGTCTTGGCTTTTCTTCTCCGTACCTGCTATTTGTGATTCGTTTTTGGACGTGCCTCCTTACCTGGGTGTAAACAACATATGAAAGTACTTGTGTGAATTTTTTCAACGCAATACGGACGCAGAATAAAAATTGGAGAAAGTAGGGCGGAATTTCAGTAGTTTTGGTAGAGGATAGCCTTGGTTTGCGAGAAAATTTATGAAAAATTCTCCCGAAATAGTTTTTTTCCTGAATTTCCACTGAATTCGGGACAAAACGCGACAAATATCAGGTCAAACGGATGATTATTCACACACACTAAAAATCAAACAGTTTCACACACAAACAAACCTTCCTTTCGGCTCTGACAGTAATCAATAAAACGTTTGTTTCCAGACCAAAATACCAAAGGAGTAAGGCGTAATAAGTCCCAGACCGAGAGTGAACAAAACTGGTTTTCCAAAAACAAAACGTGCTGGCTATTCTTCCCCGTATCTGTTTTTTGTGATTCGTTTATGGACGTGCCTCCTTCTCTGGGTGCAAACAACATATGAAAGTACTTGGGTGAATTTTTTCAACACAATACGGACTCAGAATAAAAATTGGGAAAAGTAGTGCGAAATTTCACAAGTTTTGCTAGAGAATAGCCTTGGTTTGCGCGAAAATTTATGAAAAATTCTCCCGAAATTGTTTTTTCCTGAAATTCCACGCAAGAATATCCACTGAATTCGGGACAAAACACGAAAAATTTCAGGTCAACGGATGAGTATTCACCCACGATAAAAATCAAACAGTTTCACTCACAAACGAACTTTCCTTTCGGACCTGACAGTAATCAATAAAAAGTTTGTTGCCAGTCTTGTGGGATGAATCATGGGCTCAAATATCATCAAAAACTCAATAGACACAGTGACGAACGTCTAGTAAAAATTTCAGACCAAAACAGCTAAGGAGTAAGGCGAAGTAAGTCCCAGACCGAGAGTGAACAAAATTGGTTTTCGAAAACAAAACGTGTAGGCTTTTCTTCCCCGTATCTGTTTTTTGTGATTCGTTTATGGACGTGCCTCCTTACCTGGGTGAAAACAACATATGAAAGTACTTGTGTGAATTTTTTCAATGCAATACGGACGCAGAATAAAAATTGAAGAAAGTAGGGCGAAATTTCACAAGTTTTGGTAGAGGATAGCCTTTGTTTGCGCGAAGATTTCTAAAAAATTCTCCCAAAATACTTTTTTCCTGAATTTCCATAAAAGAATCTCCACTGCATTCGGGACAAAACACGAAAAATTTCAAGTCAAATGGATGAGTATTCACTCACAGGTTTTGGTAGAGGATTGCCTTGGTTTGCGCAAAATTTTTGAAAAATTCTCCCGAAATAGTTTTCTCCGAAATTCCACGTAAGAATCTCCACTGAATTTGGGACAAAACGTGAAAAATTTCAGGTCAAACGGATGAGTATCCACCCACGATAAAAATCAAACAGTTTCACACACAAACGAACCTTCCCTCCGGGCCTGACAATAAAAAGTATGTTTCCAGTCTGGTGGGACGAATCTAGGGCTCAAATCTCAACCAAAACTCAATAGACACAGTGACGAACGTCTGCTAAATGTTTCAGACCAAAACACCCAAGGAGTAAGGCGTAGTAAGTCCCAGACCGAAAATGAACAAAACAGGTTTTTTGAAAAAAAAATGTCATGGCTTTACTTTCCTGTATGTTCTTTTTGTGATTCGTTTATGGACGTGCCTCCTTACTTAGGTGCAAATAACATATGAAAGTACTTGTGTGAATTTTTTCAACGCAATACAGACGTAAAATAAAAATTGGAAAACGTAGGGCGAAATTTCATAAGTTTTCGTAGAGGATAGCCTTAGTTTGCGCGAAATTTTTTGAAAAATTCTACCGAAATTGTTTTTTTCCGAAAGGAACGTTCGTTTGAGTGTGAAACTGTTTGATTTTTTTCGTGGGTGAATACACATCCACTTGACCTGAAATTTGTCGTTTTTTGTCCCGAATTTAGTGTAGATTCTTACGTGGAATTTCAGGAAAAAACTATTTCGGGAGAATTTCTCAGAAGTTTTAGCTCAAACCAAGGCTATCTTCTACCAAACCTTGTGAAATTTCGCCCACTTTTTGCAATCTTTATTCTGCGTCCGTATTGTGCAGAAAAAATTCACAAAAGTACTTTCATATGTTGTTTGCACCTAGGTAAGGAGGCACGTCCAAAAACGAATCACAAAAAGAAGATACGGGAAAGAAAAGCAAAGACGTTTTGTTTTGGGTAAACAATTTTGTTCACTCTCTGTCTGGGACTTACTACACCTTACTCCTTGGGTGTTTTTGTCAGAAAGTTTTTACCGGACGTTCGTCACTTTGTCTATTGAGTTTTGGGTGATATTTGAGCCCCAGATTCGTCCCACAAGACTGGAAACAAACTTTTTATTGATCACTGCCAGGGCCCGAAAGGAAGGTTCGTTTGTGTGAAACTGTTTGATTTTTATCATGGGTGAATACTCATCCGTTTGACCTAAAATTTGTTGCGTTTTGTCCCGAATTCAGTGAAGATTCTTGCGTGGAATTTCAGGAAAAAAACTATTTCGGGCGAATTTTTCAAAAAATTTCGTGTAAACCAAGGCTATCCTCTACCAAAACTTGTCTAATTCTGCCCTACTTTCTCCAATTTTTATTCTGCGTACGTATTGCGTTGAAAAACATCACACAAGTACTTTCATATGTTGTTTGCACCTAGGTAAGGAGGCACATCCATAAACGAATCACAAAAAGAAGATACGGGGAAGAAAAGCCAGAACGTTTTGTTTTCGGAAAACCAATGTTGTTCACTCTCGGTCTGGGACTTTCTATGCCTTACTCCTTGGGTGTTTTGGTCCTAAATTTTTACCAGATCTTCGTCACTGTGTCTATTGACTTTTGGCTGAGATTTTAGCGCCAAAATCGTCTTACAAGATTGGCAATAAACTTTTTATTGATCATTGCCAAGGTTGAAAGGAACGTTCGTTTGTGTGTGAAACTATTTGATTTTTTTCGTGGGTGAATAGTCATATGTTTGACCTGAAATTTGTCGCGTTTTTCTCGAATTCAGTGGAGATTCTTACGTGGAATTTCAGGAAAAAACTATTTCAGGAAAATTTCTCAGAAATTTTCGCGCAAACAAAGGCTTTCCCCTACCAATACTTGTGAAATTTCGCCATACTTTTTCTAATTTTTATTCAGTGTCCGTATTGCGTTGAAAAAATTCACACAAGTACTTTCATATGTTGTTTGCATCCAGGTAAGGATGTACATCCATAAACGAATCACAAAAAGAAGATATGGGGAAGAAAAGCCAGGACATTTTGTTTTTGGAAAATAAGTTTTGTTCATTCTCGGTCATGGACTTACTACGCCTTAGTCCTTTGGTGTTTTGGTTTGAAATTTTTACCAGACGTTTATCATTGTCTCTATTGAGTTTTTGCTGAGATTTGAGCTCCAGATTCGTCCCACAAGACTGGAAACAAACTTTTTATTGATCACTGCCACGACTGAATGGAAGGTTCGTTTATGTGTGAAACTGCCTAATTTTTCTCGCCGGTGAATACTCATCCGTTTGACCTGAAATTTGTCGCGTTTTGTCCCGAATTCTGTGGAGATTATTACGTAGATTTTAAGGAAAAAACTATTTCGAGAGAATTTTTCAGAAATTGTCACGCACACCAAGGCTATTCTCTACCAAAAGTTGTGAAATTTTGCCCTACTTTCTGCAATTTTTATTTTGCGTCCATATTGCGCTGAAAAAATTCACACAAGTAATTTCATATGTTGTTTGCATCCATGAAAGGAGGCACGTCCATAAACGAATGACAAATAGAAGTTAAAGGGAAGAAAAGCCAGGACATTTTGTTTTCGGAAAGCCCGTTTGGTTTACTCTCGGTTTGGGACTTACTATGCCTTACTCCTTGGGTGGTTTGGTCTCAAATTTTTACCAGAGGTTTTCATTTTGTCTATTGAGTTTTGGCTGAGATTTGAGCCCCAAATTCGTTCCACAAGATTGGCAATAAAGTTTTTACTGATCACTGCTAGGGCTGAAATGAAGGTTCGTTTGTGTGTGAAATTGTTTGAATTTTTTCTTGGGTGAATACTCATCTGCTTGACATAAAATTTGTCGTGTTTTGTCCCGAATTTAGTGGAGATTCTTACGTTATTTCGGGAGAATTTTTAAGAAATTTTTGCGCAAACCAAGGCTATCCTCAACCAAAACTTGTGAAATATCACACAAGTTTCTGCAATTTTTATTCTGCGTCCGTATTAAGGTGACAAAATTCACATAAGTACTTTCATATGTTGTTTGCACCTAGGTAAGAAGGCACGTCCATAAACGAATCACAAAAAGAAGATACGGGGAAGAAAACCATGACGTTTTGTTTTCGGAAAACCAGTTTTGTTAACTCTGGGTCCAGAACTTACTACGCCTTACTTCTTGGGTGGTTTGGTCTCAAACTTTTACCAGACGTTTGTCACTGTGTCTATTGTGTTTTGGCTCAGATTTGAGCCCCAGATTTGTCCCACAAGAGTGGCAATAAACTTTTTGTTGATCATTGCCAGGGCTGAAAGGAACGTTCGTTTGTTTGTGAAACTTTTTGATTTTTTTCGTGGGTGAATACTCATCCGCTTGACCTGAAATTTGTCGTGTTTTGTCCCGAATTTAGTGGAGATTCTTACGTGGAATTTCAGGAAAAAACTATTTCGGGAGAATTTCTCAGAAATTTTAGCGCAAACCAAGGCTATCTTCTACCAAACCTTGTGAAATTTCACCCTACTTTCTGCAATTTTTTTCTATGTCCGTATTGCGCTGAAAAAATTCACACAAGTACTTTCATATGTTGTTTGCACCTAGGTAAGGAGGCACGTCCATAAACGAATCACAGAAAGAAGATACGGGGAAGAAAAGTCGGGACGTTTTGTTTTCGGAAAACCAATTTTGTTCACTCTCGGTTTGGGACTTACTACACCTTACTCCTTGGGTGGTTTGGTCTCAAATTTTTACCAGAGGTTTTCACTATGTCTATTGAGTTTTGGCTGAGATTTGAGCCCGAAATTCGTTCCACAAGATTGACAATAAATTTTTTATTGATCACTGCTAGGGCTGAAATGAAGGTTCGTTTGTGTTTGAAACTGTTTGAATTTTTTCTTGGGTGAATACTCATCCGCTTGACCTGAAATTTGTCGCGTTTTGTCCAAATTTAGTGGAGATTCTTACGTGGAATTTCAGGAAAAAACTATTTCGGGAGAATTTTTCAGAAATTTTCGCGCACACCAAGTCTATTCTCCACCAAAACTTGTGAAATTTCGCCCTACTTTCTGCAATTTTTATTTTGCGTCCATATTGCGCTAAGTACTTTCATATGTTGTTTGCACGCATGTAAGGAGACACGTTTGATGTGATTCCAATAAGATGAAATGGATATGATATGAACATGTTATGGATTCAACAAGAGTTGGAATATGATTAGGCACTTTTTAAGAATTGGATCAATGTTCTTAAACATTCAACAACTCACCAAAACACAAAAACCAAGCCAAACTCACATAGAAACCCATTTTTAACAACAAACCCATGGATAGAAACTCAAGAACACAACATATAGCATTTATACCCATGGAGGACGTGACCAAAACAGTAAGAACAACCAATTTGCACCGATTAAAATTGAATATAAGTGCAACAAATGAAAGAGGACATCATAAGGAAGAGATTGCACCGATTGAAAGTGAAAACAAACAAGTAGAACAAAAATGGGTAAT
>Ga0123342_1002783_pt1 | contig 28789 bp, 15 predicted proteins | sample Turbeawhitnodule_FD_89960 | JGI IMG/M metagenome (GOLD analysis project Ga0123342, IMG submission 89960) | Root nodule microbial communities of legume samples collected from Mexico - Turtle bean Mexico white nodule | ecosystem: Host-associated > Plants > Roots > Nodule | place: Mexico: Nepantla... | reverse complement strand
ATACAATTTCTCTTGTAGGGATGTTGTGTGTGTGTGTATATATATATATATATATATATATATATATATATATATATAATGTGTTGTTTGTTTATATATTATTTAAAGTTGTGGAAATATTAGATTTTGATGGTTTAATATTTAAGTGTTTTTTTATGCTAATTAAGCTTTTGAATGTTGTGGATGGTGTTTAGAATTATATTGTATGATGAAATGGTGTGGAATTGAATTCATACATTTGGGATAATGTATGGACTGATGTTTGTTGTGTATTAAGTATTGATGCGTATGTGGTAACAGAGATCTTTGAGCTTCACTGATGATCTAAGTCACATAGACTAAGATATCAGGTGGTGAGAAGCTGATGAGAGAGTTCATGCACGCCTTGGGTTGTATTGAACTTACACTAATCCTTTCTGTTGGATTCGTTGGTAATCTTTAGATCAGGTGTTAGTATCTGGTAGGACTTACTTAATATGAGTCTCCAGGAAGACGTTGTTTGTTGAATATTATGGATGTGTAGATCCATGTGAGATCTATGTGATTGTTTTATTGTTGAGATTTGAAGAAGATTGAATAATTTGATAAATTGATCATATAATTTGGTTTTCTCTTTTGATTTAATTGTGTATATTATAAAATTATATTTTCATTAGTTTACCCTTGTTTTTCGTGTTGTGTTTGTACTGCGACGACTGCACTATGTACACGAGCATATGACCATACAGGTGCAGGAGAGCCTTAGAGGTTTCATAGTTTTATTTTGAGTTATGAATATGTAAATATTTGCATTTCTATAAATCATAATCATGTATTAGGAATATTTTGAAAAACTCCAAATTTATAAAGAAACTGGTATAACTTTTATTGTAATAATTATATGTAAATTATGAGGTGTTACATTGAAGTCGCCACCGTAGTTTTCTTTTTATGGAAAACTAAAAACAGCTTTTAAAAAAAGAAAGATCTTCAAAATTAAATTAGAGGAGTTGATTACATGTAAAATATGTATTATAATGTCTCTATTACAACGGTACCTTTAATTAAATTGAAAAGTTTATATAATTTTGAAAATGCTTTTTTTTTCTCTAAAAATCAAACAAAATTATATGTAAAAATTATTTTAAGCTATTTATGTTTTGGAATCAATAAAATGTTTCTAAAATTATTTATTTACGTTCAACATGGATTTTGCTACTACTTATTTTGATTTACAATAAAAATTAAAGTTGTGTAATTTTTTTTATAAAAGATGTTTGTATGTGTTGATATTTTTTAGTTTTGAAATTTTAATATATTTTTAATATTTTAAAAATATTCTTCATAGTTAAACTTATTTAGAGTATACAAAATAGTGCGATAAATAATACTTAAAACACACTTACAAATCATCTAACTAAGTAAAAATAGTATTCACTATGCATCAATCAATATTGTAGATGGTCATGTGAATTTTATTTCTAAAAAAATGTTTAATTTATATAATATTTATTGTATCTACATTTTTTTTAATATTGGATATAGAAGATGATGTGATTGTTGACACATATACTTACTATTTTAGTTTATTTAGTAAAGTAATTTTAAAAAGTAAGATATCAAATATAGGGTAACATGTATAGTCATACAAATATTTATTTAAGTGTATATATAGGGGTACTGTAAATCTAAAAAAAAAATATTTTACTTTTATCATATTAAAGTATATTCATATTTTAACTAACATATACTATATATAAGATATAAGAAGATGTGCACACTTACTACTCTTTAATAATAAAGGTTGTATAAACTACACAATTATATATAAAAAAAAATTCATACATTATTCAAGTAAATGGTACATGTTATCATATTTATATTTAACCATGATTAAATATAAATATGATAACATGTACCATTTACTTGAATAAACTATCAAAGTTATATAGATAAAACAAAAAATGGAATCTAACTCAATGACAAATCACTAAAAACCAATATAATGAAAGCCTATCAAAGTAAAACTTGTTTGATGTTAGCCGTTGAAACAGACTAATGATAGATTTACATCTCCCATCTACATCCATGATCCACCTCACAATCAAATATATTATCATTTAATTTTAAAGTTTTGTATATTAATTTTTGTTAAAAAAACACAACATTCTATTATTAAAAGGAGTTGTAAAACGAGAGTGAATAGTGTCAAATACTTTTTTTTAAAAATAAAGTTCCAAAATTGAGAGTACATAACAAAAAATAAGCATTGCACTTTAATCCTTTAAGCATTTGCACTTTAATATACAATGAAAAACATTTATTTTAAGAATCTGGTGTCAAATAAGAATATACTCTCAAAATAATATTTTCTTTCCTGAAACATGATATATTGATAATGCACTTTTTTTATCCACATAACAATTTTTACTATTATTTGGATGTTGAGATATAGGACTAAAAGAAAATAACTATGGTAAACCAAAAGACAAATAATCCAAAAACAATTAAAAATGAAAATATAACTATAATTATATATAAGAAATAAAATCATATATTTAAATTAGAAAAAAAGAAACTTACATAAACTAGATTGATATAATAATTTACAGCATTTAGTTCAATTCATGTTTCTTTGTCTATATGTCGCTAACCATTTATTCAAATACTAATATTTAAGAACAAAAATGGCTACCAGTTGACATGAAACCTTTATAATGATTTAATGGCCATAAATATCAAAATCCAGAAATAAAAGCACTCGAATCATATAGTACACAGATTGGCCAAGTCATTTTAAAATATATAAAAAAAAACACTGCTATTAGTTAAATTATTCTTTAATAAATGTCATGTCACATTAAAATGAGGTGGCACTTCCAATTTTTAAAAAAATATGTAACTCAAATATACAAATTATCTACAATTTTAAATAGGTTTAAAAATAAAAGGAATTTAAACTGTTTTTTTAGTCATTATCACAGAAAATAATATTTTTTTATAAAAATCTTATTACTATCCAGATGATATGATCAATAAATATCTATATAATATATGAACAACTTTCAAGTATATTAATATATAAATAATAGATAAATACATGGTTATAAGATTATAAATATTTGCATACAAATATATTATGTTAAAATCATAAAATAATTATCTACATTATATAAATTTGAAATTATATCTTTAAACTGTAAGAATAATTATGTACATTATAATTATAAGTGAATGAAAAAATTACATGCAAATATGAATATTTAAATCTTAGAATAAATACTTGTATATGAAAAATATAAGTTTTTTTTTGTGTAATTGTAATAATGAGAAAAAAATATTGTCATTATATCTAAATAAAAAATAAAAAATTTAAAAAAAATTTAAATAAAAAATTTATTATAAAGTGGATTTTAAGACTCTACGAAAGTGGACTTTAAACCTAACTCAACCCTATAAAACCGACTCATAAGATTAAGGTTTGCACCACTTATATACAATAAATTGTCCTCATCTCTACGTGGGATCTCCATAAAAATATTTATTTTATTTAAAGAGAATAACCCACAAGTAATAATTAACCCACTATATAATAAGTTAGGAAAGAAAGAAATGTAAAATACCACTTGCTACTGCCGACCAGTGATGTTGATAAAGGCTACTAGTAACAAAAGTACAATAATAAGATAAAGTTGTTGTTTTTTAATATGTTTAGGGTCCCAATTCACAAAACAACACAACACTATGATTTGCCACTTGGTTAGAGCTTACAAAATGGCCAATGGTATTGCCAAGTGCCTAACAGCTGTATTATTAGTATTGAAAATCTTGCTAGTGGAACACATATATATCTTTAAATTAGTTTTTAAGTCAAATTTACCAAAAAGTAAATTTTGAATATAATTCAATTTTATTAGACTGATTTATAATTTATAAGATAGAGTTTACACTTAATTATATTAATTATATATTATAAGATGTTTTTCATTTTAGAATTTCCAACAAAATTTATTTTTCACTTATCTATTGTAACGAGATATTCAATAATGATATCTCATTTTTCCCTTCTCATTTTTTTTACCACTTTTACGGGGGGTAGTGAGTAAATTATTCTAAAAATAAAGTTGTTTTATTTTAAAACTATTTATGCATATTAAATATACAAATTTAATTGCTGAATTAAAAAGTTATTAAATAGATCGAATTTGTATTCATTACAGTTAACGGTAAATTTATTAAATCATTTTCAATTATTATAAACATGCAGATTTCTGAAAATGAATGCATTATTGTTTTCCAATTCAATCATATACACAATCGAGTAAACAAAAAAAGACAAGTGAAATTTTTTTTAAGGATGATTATTGAATAAGTAATATTAGTTATTAATGGTTATTAAAATTTAATTTGAAGGAAGTCAGGTGGTTATTAGACGTTGTATTGTTAATCCCTTCCGAAACTGACAAAAATATTAAAAAGGAGATGATCTTGATGATTTTAATTACTCATTCATTTTAATATCTTACTAAGATAAGTTTGTTAAAAGTCATATGGAATTGAAAGATGTATTTCATGAATGTTAGCTAAGATGATAAACCGACCGAGATGAAGAATAACAATATACCATGAAAATCAATCCATTGTTGGGATGACTTATATATAGACAAGAGCTTTCGGGTAGGAAGTCTTCTTGGTAGCCTATCGAAAACAATGTAAACTTCCAAGTCCTCGATGCTTAAGGACGAACGAGACCACTGTTTAATCGAGTGGGGGTATTGGTCGAATAGAAAGGAAATTTGGACTAACCATTTTGATAAAAAAAAATACTCCATACCCTCCGGTTCTATGAAATTTTTAAAGAAATTTCCCTTGAAGTTTTTGTATGAGGAGGTATAAGGGGCAAAAAGAACACATCCTAGTCGACGTGATAACCAACTTACAAGGTCGGTCGGATGAGAGGTATAATAATGGAGGAATGTCTTTGGGGAAGGGTGAAGGCGAAACATGTCACAAACAAGACGAAAGGCCTACAGGGAAACCTATGAATTGGGATGAAGTTGAGAAGGAGCAACATTGAGAGCCCTAAAGACATCCATTGTAAACTCATTGAAGGGGAAAGCGATGTGAAGGTCAAAAAATAAGCAAGAGTAAGGAAAAAAAAAGGAGGTTCGAAAGGAGCCTGATTGATACAAACGATATCGGTCGGATGACACGAGTCTATAGCAAGGATGTCATCAACAACATCAGGTTTCAGAAGACACACTCTATCCACGAAAGAAGCAATGGAGGAAGAGTCACGAAAAAGATAAAAATACTCGCTGTCTTTGGGATCAACCCAGTCAAACCCCATTCGACGGGACGACTCCTCAACGGGGGTTGATCGGTCGACTACCATGGTTGGTCAACAACCGCGACACAGTCTCTATGGGTTGAGAGGGACCTACTTTTCACCCCCCAAACGATCAACCCTTGAAGAGTTGGTAACAGGGGGCAAGACTTTTGGATGGCCCCGACAGATAGAGGCTCGGTTGAGGAGGAACCAAACGAAGAGGATGAAGAAGAAGAGAGGGAAGAAGTAGATTCAGAGGAACTAAAGAGAGAAGACATGACTAACCTCTCGAAGTAAAGGGAAAACACCTTGTCAGGTTGTAAGAGTTTGAAAGTTGGAGCAAAGCAAGAAAAAATGAAGGGCAGAGGACCACTATTTATAGGTGTGGAGAGAGTGGAATAGTGAAACGTCATTTTGATATCAATTGTTAGATTATTTCTGATCCAACGATCCTCATCGCATTGTACAGTTTCGCACCCAACAAACCCTAAGTCATCATGAGACACATCATGTCAAGTTCTCGGTGCCGCCAATTTCACATCACACCTCGGTAAGCACAACAATCATAATTAGATTTTTCATGATAAACCTTTCGAGCCTAGGGGTTGGGACCGGACAAATCCCAGAGGTTTCGATATCTGGTTCATGCTGACCAACATACCCAAATGCATTAAAGTTTCAAAAAGAGATTAATAAGCCTAAATAGTGGGTAAATATTAGATAATGTGTGCTTAATTATGGTCTAGATGCTAAACCAACCTAATAATAATGAGTGCATAATAATCATATATATAGTCACAAGTTTCGAGAAAAAAATGTCATTATTACACATAAATTGCACTGAGCACCGAATACCGAGTACTTACTTGATCGTTGGAGTACCATTGCAGGTGTCATCCCGACCGAGAACATACGAAGGCGAGATGAAGTTGGTGTAGAGGAGAAGGAACAAGAGTTATCCAAGACAAGACGAAACTACTGAGTTGAATAAAGAAGAAATACAAGTCACCGACCAACTAAAGGAAGGAGACAATAGTTCTATGAGTCTCTTTTTATACTATAACAATTATCATATTTTGTTGTTGTTCTACTTCTAAAATCTTTTATACTGTGAATAACTTCTGAAAATTGTGGTGTTTTGTGCATCAATCTTCTCCTCTTCTCAATGTTTTATTTGCATTAATAACTTAATGGTCCAAACTAAACATAACTAGTAAAGTTCCTAGTTTATTAACTTTTGGTGTTTCCATTTTTAAATTCTAGATATATTAGAAGTTATCAAACAATATTTATTTTCATTATATTTTTTTTTATTTCTCTCCTCTTTGCCAAATAAAACATTGATTAATCCAGTGATCATATATACATTTTGATTATGCTACCCTTGACTAGAGTTTTTCTAATCATACACAGCTTTTAATTTCTAACACCATTTGCTTTGTCTTGTCACAAATATCCTCTAATAAACTAATATTGTTTTACTGTTTCAATAGATTCTCTACTAAATAAATTATTTGCACAACGTAATAATATAACTTACCTAATTACTATGACAAGTCGTCAAATCATGTGTTAGTGTGGTATGCTTTTGACCATTTTTTTGTCTCTTTCTAATAAAACTAAATTTCATCACCACACTTTGTTTTTACACAGTTTTGCAGACTTGTTAATATTTCCAAAGCTAGATCCATTATCCAAGTACATATACAACAATAATTCAAATTATTATCTATTTTTAGTTATGAAGATGGTAAACATTCAATTACGTATGAGTAAATAAAGTTTAAAAATTAAAATTAAAATAATAAAATTTTAAAAATAAAAAGATAATACACAAATAAAATAAAAATAAAGAAATAAAAAATAAGAAATAAGAAAAACTTAAATCTTTAAAATTGTTTCTTTTTTATTATAAATTTTTAAAGTTTCAAGATTTTAGATTTTTATCATTTATTTGTATCTTGTTTATTTAAAGGGAGAGAGAGAGAGAAAACTTAAAACATTTTTTTTTTCATTTGGCACATCTTTTTATTATTTACCACTCTTGTTTTCTATATATACACCCATCAGTTTCTTAAATAAATTCATCCCCATCGTCTTTGATATGGTGTATAATTTACACTATATTTATTTACCATTACAAGAAAATCATAAAAAAGAAATTAACTTTTAGAGATCAAAATAACTAGTTGTTATAGTAAGTAAATTAGAGACCATTTTAAAAACTAAAAAAAAACTTTGGTTGCTAATTAGATTTCAATTTAAAAACTATTTAACAATAATAAAAACTAATTTAGAAACCATTTGTTTTAGTTTCTAAAATAGTCTCTAATTTAGTTACTAATGAACTAATTATTTTGGTCTTTAAAAATTGGTTTCTATTTCATGATTTTCTTGCAGTGTACTGCATGACTTATAAGAGTATTAAATATAATTATTCGCACTTTCTTATACTTTAAACCGTGAATGAAAAAAAATTATAGAAAATATAAAAAATTAAAAATTAAAAAATAATCAATACAAACACAAAAATATTTTGACCTAAAGAATTACGTAAAGAGCGATGTTAATTCTTATCCAATTTACTTTTTCAAAAGTATTTAACCTTAAGAACAACGTAATTTCTAATTTAAAAATATGTAAGAGTAAGTTCAAATCATTGTTGGACTCAAATAAAAAAAAAATTAAAAAATTCTTTATTTTTTACATTTTTTTTTCTTTTTTTAGGCAAAGTAAATATTTTTAAAAAGTACATTTATTATGCACAACTAATTAAAGATATCATCTTCTGATAAACTTTGCAGGTGTTAACATCTTCCTTACATTTAACCGACTCCCGAACTTCAAATTCCATTTTATAGATCTTATTTTTTATTTTTCCGTAATTTTTTATAATAAATTATAGTGACAACTCCTTTATTTTTCAAAGTCTTTCTTTATCATCCCGACATGAAATTCGGTTGCAACAAATATTTATGAAATATTATTTATAAAAGATTAGATAAATATATATATATATATATATATTGTAGGTTATTTTTTAAATTCTAAATTGTACCATTATCTTAATTATAAAGTTGATCTTAAAATTATAATTAAAATATAGTAAATTAGTAGTTATTTAGGTGTATGGTTGCATTTTATTTGTATTAAGTCTACATAAAGAGAAAAAATTATTTGAAACAATAAACAATGAATGATGTTGTTTATGTCATGCGTAATTTAGATTTGGTTGAGAAAGATGGTAAAAAAAAGAACTTGAGGAGTATGAACTTGATGATATTTTCGATTATGAGTGGAATATTAAAAAACTTAAACAAGGACACTAAGAATGCAATTTTAAATGATGATCTTAATTCAAATGGAGATAACGAAACTCTTGATTTGAAGAGATCAAGCCTAATGCACTAGAAAGAAGAAGATGTTGTTCTTTCCCACCATTAAATAATAATAAGTTCTTATGATCCAATCATTTTTTTTAATTTAAACTATTTAAGATAAATAAGCTTTGTTTTAATGATTTAATATATATATATATACTATTAAAAAAATATTAAATAAAAATCAATTTTAAAGAAAAAAATAATTTTGTTTTGTTTATAGAGGTGAATAACCTTTATTTTGTTTTGTCTGTTATGATTTTAATATTTATTGATTGATTATTTTTCTCTTTAGCTAGACTTAGAATGAGTGTACTGTTTGTATATATTCAGACTAATTGTTTTTATCTCAATGGAATAATATTAGTATTAGAGATATTCATTCTCATATCCTTTGCCTTACTTTTACTTTTTACTCTTTTGTTCATCTTTCATCTATTTTATAATATGGTATTAGATCCATTTTGAGTCTATCCTAACGAGTGTTTGTTGAGCTTATCAGGTCACCCGCTATCGAGCCGTTATCGGACCACCCATAATATGTTGTCCCACCACACACGAGTTGTCACTCTCGGCATGAGAAGGGTGTGTTGGAGATCCCACATTGATTAGAGATGAGAATATTTCATTGTATATAAATGGGTGCAAACCTCACCCCACGAGCTGATTTTATGGGGTTGAGTTAGGCAAAGTTCACTCTCTAACATGATATCAGAGTCAAACACTTATTTTGATGGGTATTCAAAATAAAATATAAGGTTGATAGGACAATTGAAAGGTATAAAGCAAGGTTAGTAGCAAAGGGATACACACGAACATAAGGCATTGACTACCTTGATATTTTCTCTCTGGTAGCAAAGATGACCACCATAAGGTTGTTTCTTTCTCTAACTTCTATCTATAATTGAGAATTGAAACAATTAGACATAAACAATGCCTTTTTACATGGAGATTTGAAAGAAGATGTATACATGGTTGCTCCTCTTGGATTGACTTCTATTCTACCATGAAAAGTTTGTAAACTAAAAAAGGCTTTATATGGCCTTAAGCAAGCCAACAGAGAGTGGTTTGCCAAACTGTCATCATTTTTGTTTTCTATGGGATATACTCAATCTATGAATGATCATTCCTTGTTCATTAATTTTTCTGAAGGATCTTTTACAACATTATTGGTGTATGTGGATGATATAATATTGGCAGGAAATGATAAAAAAGAAATTGCTCAAATTAAACTAGCCTTAATCAAACATTCAAGATTGAAGATCTTGGGTATTTAAGATATTTTCTTGGTCTAGAAGTAGCAAGAAGTAAGAAATGAATAATGGTGAATCAAAGGAAATATACATTAGAATTGTTAACATATGCATGTCTTTTAGCATGCAAACCTGTATCTCACTAATACTCAACCTGACATAACATTTTATGTACAACAACTCTCTCAGTTTCTTGCTAAGCCTACAATTGTTCACTATCCTGCAACGATTAAAATTTTCAGATATATTAAAGGAGCTCCCAGTCTTGGTTTATTTTTCTCTTCCAACACTTATGCTCATCTCAAAACCTTTTGCGATAGTGATTGAGACACCTGCAGTTATTCAAGACAATCAATGATTGGTTTTAGTATGTATCACAATCAGTGACTGGTTTTAGTGTGTATGTTGGGAGTTCTCTCATATCTTGGAAATCAAAGAAGCAATGAACAATATCAAAGAGTTCTTGTGAAGTTGAATACATGGCAATGACCACTGTTACATGTGAAATTCAATGACTAACTTATCACTTATCTTCTTCAAGATTTCAAAGTTCCTTTTGAACAACCATCTCGTTTATACTGTGACAATGACTCGACAAGATACATCGTAGCAAATCCACCCAGTGTTTCATGAGCGTACAAAACATATAAAAATAGATTGTGACGTTGTTAGAGAAAAACTAAAGAAGGGTCTCATCCATTTGCTTCCCATTTCCACTATAGAACAACTGACTAACATTTATACAAAAGTTTTTTAAGTCCTCAATCTTTTAAGAGTATTTGTTCCAAGCTGGGTCTCATCAATATTTGTTCACCAGCTTGTATTAATGGATATGGATATCAAAGTTATAGTTATAGAAGGATCCTAATATTAATGGTGTATTTTCTAATTATTAGTTGTTTCTGTTTATAGAAGTGAATAACCTTTATTTTGTTGTTTTGTCTATTATGATTCTACTATTTATTGATTGATTATTTCTCTCTTTAGCTAGACCTAGAATGAGTGTACTGCTTGTATATATTCAATTTAGTATTTAAATCTTGATAACTAATCAACTACCAATTTATAAATTATTTTTCAATAATAGAAACTAATTTAGATATAATAATTTTTTTAAGTTTCTAAAATAATAATTAATTTAATTAATATAATTAATTTTTTTTAGAATTAATTTTTATTTAATAATTTTTTTAGTGATATAAATATTAATATTTTTTATCGAAAGTTGTCAACTGGATTTTCTAATTGATCAAGTGCATAAATGATCTTAATCAAAATTTGTTTCTTATGATTTTATAATTAATAAAACTTTAATATATGTAACTATTTATAGAAGTGTTATAAGGGGTTCAATTCCACTGAACATCATTTTTTTTAAGTATTTATTGTAAATTATCATGTTAGAATAACTTAACAATTTTGTATGACTTCAACATATTAATATTTAGTAAAATTTATAATTATTTATGTGCTAAATCGTTAAGATTTTATTTTGAAAATATTTGTTTGAAATTTTCGTATTATGTAGGGTATACTATGGAAATATGAAAATAAATATATCACAATTTTTTTAAAAAAGATACAATTTTTATGATGGTTATTGTTAAACTTGTCATAAAAAATATTTTTTTTTATTGATTTTTTTTTAGCCATCATAAAAATTAACATATTTTATGACGGTTAAAACATTATATGTGATATAAAATAATACTTTCTATGACGAATGTAAAGACAAAACAATCCTAAAAAGTGATTTTTTATGACGAATATTTTAGATTTGACATAGAAATTACATACTTTTTATATTTGTATCTATGATAATTTTAAAACTCACATAAAAAAATTATTTTAAGTTTTTTTTCATAGTATGTGTAGATCTAAGTATAAATTCATATTTATATATTATACCAAAAAATTAGTTAAAAAATATAGAATTTGATGAATTTATAAGATGTTATCATATATCAATAAATAAGAGAAAATATCAATAATGTATTAAATTTATAAATATTTTATTGTGATTATTATATATATAATTTAAATTATACTTGATTTTTTTAACTTAGGCTCTATAAAATAGTTCATTTTACTTAATTTTAAAATTCAGTTATTATTTTTTAACTTATTTTTATTTTTATTAGATTGTACATATCTTATCTAAATGTCAATTTATTCTTAAATATTATGTTAGCAAATCTTACAATAATAAACCAGTTAAAAATATACTATTTATTAAATTTGCAAAAAAAATGTTACAGTGTAATAAAATAATACTATCAGTGAAATATTCTAAAAAACTAAAATATCATATTAATTTAATTTAAAATTATCTATACTATTATATAAAGAGCATATATATTTAGTAATTATTTTAGTGTCATTTTATAATTGAGTAATTCTACCTTTTAATAAATAAATAAAAATTAATTAATTTAATAAAATAAATAGTTGAATAATTTGTATTTATTTTAAAATAATTATATATATATATATCCATAATTTTTAAATACTAGTTTTTACAAAATTATATATGTTTCTTAAATTATATTACTTTTTTTTTAATTAATTATTCACATAAATAATAAAATTAGAAAAATATGAATACATATGTGTTTTTTGGCTAATGAAATATAAAAGGAATGAAATATCGTCAGCTATTAACAAAAGAAATATTAAAATTTTATTAACTTAAGTGATTTATATATAATATATAAGAAAAGAATGGGACTATTAATAAAATAAATAAAAACATTTAAAACATAAAGTACAATAATAATTATTAATCGTAAAAATCAACAATTTAAAATTATAATAAATTAAATATATGTTTAACAAAACATAAAATTAATCATAATTATAACTAGTGATCTTATAATTAACCCTTTTTATTTCAAATTTATTATCAACTATTTAATAAATCCAAATCAATTTTAAGTTTAAAGCTACCAAATAGGTTTGCATTTTTTGAAAATAACCTAACAATCTTGCTGTGATGTGACCGAAATGAACCAACAAACAAGGAATCATTGGTGAAGGGTCAAACAGAATTCATTCAAAATTGATGGCCTGTTATATATATCTAAGAAATTATGATATTTATATGTAAATTTTTGTGCACAGATTGTTTTTCTTTGACGTTATATAAAAATATATTAAGCATTATTTTTCTTGTACATTAAATAAAAAAAAAAAAACAATTAAATATTATTTAATCATTTGAAATGTTTCATCTTATAAAGAATAATTCTGTATCTAGAATTGATTGAAATCGAAGGTTTGCTTCTAGGGTTCCCTTTCGCAGTTGAGACTTGAGAATTGAGATTCGAGAAAATGGCCGGTTTACCAGCGAGGCTCCGTATACAACCCGTGGACGTCAAAGCCGCCGCCATGTGGGGCGTTGCTGCCGCCACCGGCGGTCTCTACCTCGTTCAGGTTAACATTCTTGTTCCCCTTCTGTTAGTTCGATTTTCATTTGTTTTTTAATTTCTGGCTTCCGAAATTGCCTTGATGTCAAGGATTTGCGCACTATGTCTGGTTTGCCTCCTCACATTTGGGACTTTGCATATTGATCTGAAATTTAGTGATTGAATTTCTGTGTTTTGTGTATTTTGATGAAAACTCATATTTGGATTGCCTTGTGTGAATTCGTTTTCTAAACTTAATGGTTTTTGCTGGATTTTGTTTATTTTACGTTTTGGATTTTTTTTTAACTATCTCCGATGTTGCTGTCTGAAGGGGTGATTCAACAATCACATGCTTGATTTTGGTTAATGGGTTTTTATTTGCAGTCTCGTGGTAAATTGTGTCAACATTTGGAATTATGTTTGTGTAGCGGTATTGTGCATTAAACTTTGAGGTATTTTGTTTTACTTTGTTAAATCTCAGGCTGTGAAAAAATCAGGGGTGAGATTTTCAAGTCAATTTCAGTTTATTATCCCCATTAAACGAAGTTTTTTCTAAAAAGAAATTAAGGAGTGAAACTCATGTACTCAAACATTGTATATGAATGAAGGATGAATGGAATGAAGAAAAACAAACCAGATTTTTTACCGCTTTCATTTGACTTTGTGTGCCTTCCTTCCCTCCTATCCTATGTGTTGGAATGCAAAGAAAGTGGACAAATTGGGTTGTCATATCTTCTTATCAGAAGTTCATTGATGCAGTGGGAGAGATTTTAAACTCTATTTTAGCTCTAGCACTTCTCTCTCTTGCAGAAATTTTAGATGGTATACAAGTATTTATATCATAGTTTTATTAAATGTAGTGCATGGTTGTTTATCATCCAAATCAATTTCATAGTTTTATTAAATGTAGTGCATGCTTGTTTACCACCCAAATCAATTTTACTGTGACACACGGATCGAATCAATTTTTGTGGTTAAAATTAGTTTGGACCAATGTATCAATAACATTTAAGGGTTAAAATTTAAACTATCAGATCAGAACTAGTTCTACCAAACTTTAAAATAATTGTAATAGTTGGTTTATTCAAGATTCATTCATGTTTCAATGATTTTTAATAATTGCCGAATTCGGTGGTGTTTCATACTTTTTAACTTGCTATTTTGCTTTATGATTGACCAAATGTGTTTGGTAGTTTTTTGTTTCTGATAATGTTAAAAATCTTCTCTGATACAACTTAAAATTGTACTCTCAAGTTCCAACAAAAATTGGTTCATATGTTCTGCTTTTGATGAGTACTTTTTACTGTGTTTGTTTGCTGAATTTGATGTTCTCCCCTTGTCACGGCAGAAAAAATAAAATGAAATGCTGTCTCATCACATATTCCCGTGCTTCATCTTAGAGTGTGAAGAGTGACTACATGAAAAACAAAGGTGCTTGGGACAATGAAATGATCCCAACCTTTTGAAGATATGATTCTTGATTGTAATGACGTGTGTCAAATGACTTCGATAGAATTAGGGATTGATTTTTAGATTTTCACTGCTAAAAACAATGGAGGCTACACCTCACTCAAACAGAAAAATGCATCTAGATAGTCCTGATGCTCAGAACCTCTAGTCCAAACCTTTTCTCTTCAAACCATGGCCACCTGCACTACCTATCCTCCCCCCTACTCTCGTTTCTCTGCAATTTCAAACCTTCCTCTTTTATTCACTGCTCAGCCTTTGATATTGCTCTCAAGACTTAATGACATGAATATTCCCCTTATTTTCTATTTTGTCTTCCTCAACCTATGATTCTTCTACATATCGTCGTCCCTTTCTTGTAGTATACCTCAGTATATGATCTTTCTTTTTCTTTTCTTCTTATCTTCGAATAACCTAACATGATGAACAAGACATACATAGTTAAATGTGTAGAAAGCACTGTGATAATGCTCCAAATGAATATACTTCAAGTTGGATATGTCCAGTTTTTCAATTGAACTGCTTCAGTGCTCTTGGCCAACTCTCTTTAGGATGTTGTAAGGAAGTTTGCTTAAATATCTTTCCTGACTGTATTAATATAATGCCTATTCATGGGTTTCTCTATTTTGGTAAGTTATTTTTCTTCTATATATGTGTATTCATATCTGGATTCTGGTTGGTTTTGAGTGCGGACCTAATTCATTCATTGTTTAAATCGTTAACAGCCATGGGGATGGTTGAAGAAGACTTTCTTTGAGAAGCCAGAACCTGAGCAAAAATGAGTTGGCATGTGAGAAGAATGTTTTTAATTTTGGGATCATTGGAAGGATGAGTCAAAGAATAACAGTTGAATAATGTTATTTTCTGCTGAGGTCTTCTAGCACCTGTTTTATGCTATAAATTTGGATATTGAATTTTAATGTTCTGTCCTGGTGGTTTTACCGGATTTTTTTGTTTAATATCAACTTCCTTCTTGCTCCATCATATCGATTTTTGTGGCGATAGCATTCTCTGCCAAAGATGTATTTGGAATTTCTCAACTTTCTATAAAATAAAACTGAGCACAAGATATGGTTAATGTCATCTCCATACTGTAAGAAGTTTTAATTTGTTTTTCTTTTTTGGCTTTCATTGTTCTACACTATTTTTAAGATATTTTGGTAATTATCATTCCAATGCATGGATATAAAAATTACTTTAGTTAATGTTTTTTTTTATTGTTAAAAAATACTTTTTAGTTCTTATAGGCCTCATGGTTTTATTTAAGAAGTAGAGTCTTGAATTTTATGTCATTAATATATTTTAACTAATAGATTTTATAAGATCTGGAACTTAAATTTATAAACCTTCATATTAGGAACGAAGATGTCCTTAGTGAAGGAGAAGTCCTCAATCAAAGTTGTTACCAAAAGATGGAATCCTCATTTTTGTTCATAAAAGTTAGATGACTGTTTGAAAAAAATATAAATAAAAATTCCAATTTATCTTTTAATTTTCATTTTTTTAATATGTAATTTAATGATATACATTTTTTAGTTATTCAAATAATTAGTATTCTTTAGTTAGATATTAACTACAGATTTTGGATAATTTGTTTTGTAATTTATTTAATTTGGTTTATAACTCAGTAAAATATTTTTTATAATTACGAAAATGCAAGACACTTTTAATATGTTGTCTCACTTGACGTTACAAAATATTCAGTAAAGTCTATATCTCACCATAGAAATCAGGAGGTACAAGAATAAATTATTTAGTATTTAGTAACCTCTGTCATTGAAGTGAAGTGCTGATAATAAAACCAATCTTTGAAAGATAAAAAAAAAGATGGAAAAAGAATTTGAAGGTATAATTAGTCAAGCAAATTAGTCTTTGATAATGTTATAAATCAAAATGTAATGAAAAAAAGTTAAAAAATATATTTTTCACAAATAGTCTTCAATTTATTAAGTACTATTGAAATGTATTTTCAAATAATTTCCTGGAATCAAGTTAAAAAACTACCATCATATTTCTTACCATCAAACTAACTACAATCATGTTTTCAGTCGTTCAAATTATACATTTTGATGTTGTATAAGTTTCATAAACATTAACAATAATATTAAAATAATTTACAATGGCCTAATTTTTTTAATTTCAAAATATTCTTAACTATTCTTATAAGTAGGAACATTTTAAAATCTAACATCTTCGACCTGATGTCTTCTCGACAAACTACATCAGAAACAAAAAAACCAAACTATCTAGAAAAATCTTTATTAAACACATATACGATGAATAAATAAAGAATAATTAAAATTAATTAAAATATGTTAATACATTCTTATTTTTATATTAAACTAAAATTAATCTTAAGAGTTGTGTTAATCCATACTCACTTAAACCGTGGTTTTATCACTTTTATATTCATATTTTTAATAACATTAAATGTTTCAATTACCGAATACTAACTTAGCGCGTTGAATAATCTTTTGAAAATATCACTATTTCGATGAAGACTTAAAAAAAAAAGTAATAAATATGACAATAAAATCAAGAAATATAGAAACAAAGACATCTTTTGACACCAATCCAAGAAAAAAATTATGGGTTATTACTAACAAAAATATAAAATATATTTAAATTTTTAAAAGAAAAAGATAAATTCAATTTTATTATAAACGTAACCAATATTTTACAAATTAAAAAAACATAAATATATTTTATATTTTTTAATGATTTTTTTTCTTTTATTCAAATAATAACTATTTAATTGAAATGGCAGTGTTTTCTTTAGAATAATAAGTATAATGTTTTAATTTAAAAATAATTACACATAAGGTGAAGTAAAATTAGTGCAAATTGTACTCATGTGACATTTACAAATCTATAAAGTCTATTACAAATTAATAATGGGAATTAAAATATACACCCTAAATTTAATTAATTTTTATAGCAATTAAAAAAATTATAATTAGTAATGACCAAAAACTTTTTTAATCTTATTTTGAATTATTTTCCATATTTCGAATTCCTACTATTTTCATATATATTTATATATAAGATATCAATATATTTTATCTTTTTCTTTTATTGGATAAAATAGGTTCTTAATGAATATTTCTTTATTTAATGTGCTATTAAAATAAATATATGATTTTTTTAAAATAAGACATTGTAAACATGACACATACCATGAATAATCGATTATCTAAATATTTTTCAAGTAATATTGATTAAGGAAGAAGACTTATTCACAAGGTAATCGATTATCCAAACATTTTTTAAACATAATCGATTAAGGAAGAAGAACTATTCAAATGGTAATCAATTACCTATTTATTTATGTTACCATAATCGATTAGGGCACAAATAACACTAATCACATAATTAATTATCATAAAAAAAAATACACTTATAATTGATTAGGTTCTCAACTTAATCAATATTCTCTATTTTAAGTTATAAAATCGATTATCCTTAATTTTTTTTTTTTATGCAAAATCAATTATGTATGTTAAGAAGATTATCAAATATTAACATGCACAAATCATTTTCGGGACAAAGTTGAAAAATGACAGTGTTTACGTGACTCTCACCTTATTTCTTTGCATATACGCCAGGATAAGTTTCGCATTCTCAACACTTTTCCTCGCCGCACAAACATGTGGATCAAAACAAAAATAATATCGCCAAACCGTTATCAACAACAATACATCTATTAATACAACACATGCTAAAAGTTTGTTTGTTTTTAAGGAATAAAAGAAAGAAAAGTTAAAAAAATACACAAACAAAGAAAAAATATATATAAAATAAAAAAGGTATGAATGGTGAGAAAAAAATATTTGAGGTGTTAATATAGAAGTAATTATATGAAATAAATTAATACAGTAAATATTAATTATTTCATTAATTTTAATATAATATTTACATTTTTCTTATAATAAAAATAAATAACTAAAATAATATTATTAAAACAACAAATAAAATATAATAAAAGAAATATTTAACTTTCAACTTTTCTATTCATATAAAAATAATCTAAACAAATTTACATTTAATATTTTTTCTTTTAACTGTCAAGAAAGACTAACACATTCTTTTAATATTATATATTATATTATTATATTATATATTAACAAGGAGAATTCCTTTCTCATAATAATTTTTTTAATGTATACAATTCTTTATTAATTTTATTCTTATCAATATAATTTATTTCATTCATTTATTTTTTAAGTTTTATAATTATTTTTTAAATTTATTTAACTACTTATAATAAAATTATTTATGAATATATATATTATAAATTTAATAGTATTTTTATTTTAAAAATTATGATAAAAATAATTTTTACGTTATTATAAAAAAGTAAGAACATCCTTGTGAGTAATGTGTGTTTCCACTAAAATATTTTTATAAAAAAATCAAATAAGAGTTTCCCATAATGACCTTTTATGTTTTTTTTTTCCTAATTTAAGTAACTCTGGTACGTGTAAGTTCATGCTTAGAACTCTTTAAAGACGCCAAGTATCTTTCAGATTCTACCCACATCAAAATTTATATTCAATATTCATAATTGTCAATTAAAAGATATTTTTCTAAAACAGAAATAGTGTTAAATAATTATTTATTATTTTACTTTGAAATTAATTCTATGTAACAACGTGAATTGTGTACGATGTACTCTAACACAACAAAGTGATTATTAAACTCTAACACTATCCATCCCCATGTTAAAAGAGTTTAACTATTTTAATACACGTGTATATAACCTTTTTTTTTATAGTCTCAACCAATTAAAAATAATTTTGAATAACTTTATGTACTATTGATTCATTCTAAAAACATAAAAATTCATTACATTAATCTAATTATATTTAAAGGAAATCAGGAATAATGATAAAAAAATATATGTTCTTGTTTTTTCAATAGAAATTAACATTATCTGAATTACCGGATCCAGAATGTTCGATGGCCTAAGACCCAAGACTCAATACCAACCGTTTGATCTGTTTAATCCATGATGATCCATCCGTTTATATTTGACACTCTCTCGTTGTCTCAAATTTCTTCTCTTTCTTTCACTGGCGACACGGCCGCCACGAGACAAGAACAAGAACAGCGTCAGGCACCGTTCTGGTGAGTGAGTTCTCACCCTCTTCTCTAATGTCTCCTTCCGAAATTTCTCTTCGTTTTTTCTAATTGTTTTGTTTTATTGCGGGTTTGATCTGCTTGGAGAATCAGGAGGAGGGGTCGGGTTTAATGGAGAAGGATCTCGTGGAACTGTATGACGCCGCGAAGAAGGCAGCTGATGCGGTCCTCTCCGGAGACGCCGAGCATGAGGAGAGCCGATGCATTGATGCCCTCGAACAGCTTAAGAAATTTCCCGTTAATTACAAGATTCTTGTTAACACTCAGGTCATTTTTGCTCGTTTTTTCCTTTTAGGTTTTCTGTCCTTTTTATGTTTTGTGTTCTTGTTGGGGTTTGTTGTTCAATTAGAAAGGGCAGGGATGATTTGGCAATTTGAGGTGCTGTGTTTGTGTGTGTGAAACATGTGCTTGCAATGTTGAGTCATGAGAGGTGGTTCATGTCTTATAACTGTTAGGGTTCCTTTGGAAACCCAATGGAAAACCCAATACATCTCTATACCGTGTAATGTTTTCTTTTTGGTGTGTTATGTGCATTTAAATAAAATTGAATTGCTTTATCATTTGGGTTTTTTCTTACTCTTGGTTCTGCAAATAGCTTGTCGTTGAAAGAAGGAAGAAACACTATATTTATTTCTTGAGTGTTTGTGAGTGGGACAGGGTGAAATTTCTGATTACTCATTATATAGAAGGTTAATTGAGAAGATTAGAGTAATATTTTGTGCATTAGAGGAATTGGGTCTTACAGTTTTAAGGTGTGAACTGTAGTGTAGGCATGTTTAAGTGTTAAGATTAAGTTTTCATAATGTCGGGGTTATAAAAATAATGTTCTTTCAACTAACTTCTTCAATAAAGAGTTTTAGTATCGTCCTGAATCTGGGAATGAAGCTGGAGTTATCAAGTGTTGTAAGGTTACTGCTGTTCATATAAAATCTATGAACTGTGAGTTTCCTGAGGTTGTCCTTGTAGTTGGGATCTATTATTTGGTGCTGCTAGCTGTGGAATTTCTGTTAGGATTCGGATCATTTCCGTTTACCCCAAAACATGACACTGTTATTTTATTAGAAAAAAACGACACACAACTTTGGGTGGAATCTGTAGTCCCTGACCTGGTAAAGCCTGACATAAACTCAGGCTTTCACTTAACAGGACGAAGTTTTGCTCTATAACCATTACTAATCAGAGAGGATCCAAATTCGTTATTGACTTCTTTATGTGCATAGTACACTAGAGTATGAGGAAGTTTGAAAACATCACCAGTTTTTTATCCACTGATATGTTTAGGGGTTACATTTTTTCTGTGCCAGGCAGAATGAATTGTTTAATAGTTTCACACTTTGGATTTTTTTACCTATGACAGAATTGTTATGGGATTCGTAGTGGATTATGGAAAGCAATATTTATTTGTGTGTGAATTCGTTAGAATTGGAAAAGATGTGATTTGACATTGAAATCAAATCCCTCGTGATTGGAACTCATTAAAAGTATAATTTATTTTCTTTTATTATTTTACATTTTATCCTTCAATATAATATCTCTGATTAAGGACAAGGCACAACATTATGGTTGATGCCCTGTGACCTTTCATTGGTTAAAAACCTCTCCACTCGCAATTAAGTTTGCACACTTGCATACATTTACCTTCTCCAAACTTCATGATGTGGGAGCCTTGTGCACTGCCTGCTCTTTATATCATATATATCATTACATTTCTTAATCAAAAGTTTTAAAAATTGTGGGATTTCCCAACTTTTAACATTCCGAGCACAAGTTTTGATTTTCAAATTAAATCAAATCATACTTATTTTATATCCCAATCAATCTGTAAATGAAATATATTCATTCATTTTTGTCTTCCTCACTCCCTTTACTTCTATGTTGAAGGATTTTTTCGACTCCTCCTTCTTGTACTGTTATTTTTTCTCTTTGACAAATTTCATTATATGTCAATTAACATAATTTTACTACTAGGATGGATTTGCAGATGTGCAGTATTTTGTTTGCATGTAACAATTGGGTCTTGCACGATAAACACTAGTTTAGTGAATTGGCACTACAAAACTCCCTTTCTATGTGTCTTCTGTGCTCTGTGGGCTAATGCTCTAGAAAATGGACCTCAATTTGAACTTGTTTCTTGTTATAATTTCATTCTGGTGGAGATATGTGCATCCTTGCTTAGTAAATGTGTACTTTCTTAATAATCAGAGCATAATGCTACAATATTGGAAAGCTCTATTGTAATTTTTAATTTTTAAACAAGTTTTTTATATATCCAAAGTTGACAGTGGAGGATCCATCGGTTCAGAGGTAAAAATGGGGATAAGAAGTTAGAGCTCCAAAATAAATATAAAATCAGATAGTGCAGAAACCTAAGTATTTTTTATTAATAAAAAATAATATTCTAGAATATTTGTACTGTATAAAAACGTTGGAATGTTTATGGATATTATTATGTTGCTGGCTTCTGTGTTTGTGAACGTTGTATTCTTATCATGTGATGGGATGGGGATGACATCACCTCACGATTCAGTTTGGTATCCCTGCCTTAAATTGGGGAGAAAAACATTAGGAATAGGTTTAGCATATATTTTTCATTTATAGTGAATTCCTCCCCCAAAAAAGTATGTAAAGACGAAACTGATCTCAAATCTTTATTGATTTCAAACTTATATTTTTTTTAATGTAATTTTTCAGGTGGGGAAACATCTTAAAGTTCTCACAAAGCACCCAAGGCAGACAATTCGGGCTTTTGCTGTTGACCTAATTGAGATATGGAAAGGAATAATTATCAAGGAAACAAGCAAAAATAAAAACGGGGGTATTGATAGTAAGGTTGAATCAGCTAACGGGGAGAGATCTAAATCTGGGAAAATGCAGAAGAGTCCTTCAGTGAAGATTGAAAAAGGTGAAACTGTCAAGGCTGAGAGACATGATAGGAATGGAACATCAAAGTCAGGCTCAGAAAGTATGAAAAAGGTACAAAATGATGTCAAGAATGAGAAAACTGATCGTGCTGCTAGTGTCAAGGTGGAAAAGTCAGCCAAGGAGGTAAAGCCAGTTTCTGGAGCAAAGAAAATATCGTCTAGTTCTGCAACTCCCCCAAAGCTGACAACTATGATCAAATCTAATGATGCAACGCGAGACAAAATAAGGGAACTTCTCCATGAGGCTTTGGCCAAGGTCTCTGGAGAGGCTGATGAAGATCTTGTAGCGATAGTCAATGATACTGATCCTATTCGAGTTGCTGTGACAGTGGAGTCTGTATTATTTGAAAAATGGGGTCCTTCCAATGGAGCGCAGAAGGTCAAGTACAGGTCCTTAATGTTTAACCTTAAGGATTCAAATAACCCTGATTTTCGGAGAAAAGTTCTGCTTGGTGTTGTTGAGCCTGAGCAACTGATCAACATGAGCTCAGCAGAAATGGCTAGTGAGCAAAGGAAGCAGGAAAATCAGAAAATCACTGAGAAAGCTTTGTTTGAATGTGAGCGTGGAGGTCAACCAAAAGCTACAACCGATCAATTTAAGTGCGGGCGATGCGGTCAAAGAAAGTGCACCTATTACCAAATGCAGACTCGCAGTGCTGATGAACCTATGACAACCTATGTCACCTGTTGTGTCTGCAATAACCGCTGGAAGTTCTGTTAGTGCAGTTGTGACTGGTTAGTCACACTAGAGGTGTTGCCATCTGTTACCAATTTAGGGTATGAAGGTGCGAGTGTCATTATGGTTCCGAATAGCAGTCGTGCCAGAATTTTCTATCAGACTGTTACATGTAGAAAATTTTTAGGCAGAAAAATGTACTCTTTTTTTTCTTTTTCGGTTTTAAGTTTCCGCATTACTGTAGTTTGCTGTAACTTTAGAAGTTCATCTCTTAAAATATTACTTCATTGTTTTTCTCAGATTCTGCTCATTAGTAACTATAGAACTTAACTTAATGCCATCCAACCTTGATGATTTGAAAATGAAAAGGTAGGTCTGATTCAGAAACAGAAGTGCGTTGTATATTGTAGGGTCTTCGTTTTCCTGGTACAGCTATCCCAGATATTGTCTTAAGCTGCATTATATTTTTGGAGGTAGATTAATACAGAGGGGAAGGGAGATTCGTGCAAGAGAAACCCACATCACATGCCTCTCATGTTAGAGGAGCACAAGTAAGTGAAATTATGTTGTTTGCTTGGTTAAGTTTGAAATTATATTTAATTATTTATACGAGTCAAATCTAAACTATTCAAAACTTTTTAATAGTTCATTTATATCTATAAACTATTTTGTAAAATAAGAAATAGAAATTGGACGTGTGGTGCTTTTTTGTGGATACGATAATGTCTGAGTATTTAAATATAACATTTATAATATTAATATTTACAAGTAAAATATCCAATGAGAATGTGTAAAATGGAGTTTATTGGATAGCTAGTTGATTTGAAGTTTTTTTATTAGTTAATAAGTAATGATTTCTTATTTACTAAAAGATAAATTAAATTATTTATTATTAAATATATGAAGAGAGTTTTGGTTACTCATCTCCTTTCCCTTTCTATTTATTTAATATAAACTCTAATAAGCATTTTAGTTTTTCGATTAAGAAAAATATATTGCAAAAATAAATAAAAATCTCTTAAAAATTTGTGTATAATCAATAGATTACTTAAATAATTATTGAGAATAAAATAAATGATATATTTAATAATAAAATTTTTGTAAATATGTTTTTTTTTTCAATCAATAAGAAATATAGATTATATTAAGTGAAATTTTAGGTTAAGATTTCAAAATTTCTAATTGCGGCTGCAGTAACGTAAAAGTGACTATAGTAACCAGAGTGAGGAAGAGCAGAGAAACTCAAAGAAACAACTTTAAACCAAAATCTAATAACTCTTTGGTGTTACAAAGAGTTCTAAGCTATGGTGTTACAGTTGGATGAAACGAATGAAAATGCAGAAGAAGTGCAGTGATATTGTTTATGTGTACACGGTAATGTAATACAAAACGGCCATTAATGAAGATACAATTGGTGATTATTCTCTTGATAGCATTATTTATTTGAACTACATAAAGTGAAATAAAAGAAGTCACAGGGTTTTGTCGTTGAGTTCCTTAAGAGCTTGGAAGATTTTAGAGCTTGCATGAAATATGTGAGCCCTACGGTTATAATCCATAGGGTCTTTTCCTTCATCTTCACCCATAATAGCTTCCTTCTCCAAACACTCCAACATGTCCACCACCCCTTTACCTTCTCTGCATTTGTGCCTATACCTTCCCATTCCACTCTCTCCACCTTCTTCTCTCCTCATCTCAGCTTCAAACTCTTGCTCCAACTCTCTCACCAAACTCCAACTTCCACATCCCACCACAAAGCTCCCACTACTCTTTATTTCCTGTACTGAATATAAAATATGGTTTGGCCAAAACCTAGTGCTCACACTGAACCCCCAATTCCTCTCCTTCAAAGTGAAAGGATTTTGACATGAAACGACGTGGCTGTTGTTGATGTTTCTCAAAGTAAGAGAGGGGTGGTAGACGTTGTGTGCAATGGCAATGCAGCAAGAAACCTTCATTTTTTTGGCTATGACTTTTGGAGGAGCAAGACTAGCTTCGTTTTCTATTTCTATCCAAGCTTCTGTCTGGAAAATACGTGAAGGACACAAAAACCGAATACACTACCGTGGACGTTATAGATTGACTAGTATAGATACCCAAATCATGGTTTATATAAGGTTATTTGCTAGTGTAATAACATTTTATAATAAATTTTAAATAATTATATTAAGAAGTGATTTTTTTAATTTAACCTTATGAATTATCAATTCATAATCCATGAAATTATATACTATGAAATTTATTTATATATGTTAGATATTAAGAAAATAAACATAAAAACCTATATAAAAGTATTTTATATTTATTATTTACATAAGATTTCTTTTTGACAATGCCAAGAACAAAAAACATCCACTTCATAACTTTTTATAATAATATAATAATATTTTAAATTAAAAAATAAATTAAATATAATTAAAATATTAATTTATTAGAATGTTAGATGATTTTTTTTTAATATAAACAGTGTCAATGTATAAATATAATTAAAATATTAATTTATTAAGAAGATGAATATTTTTTAGTATAGAGAGTGTATAGCACCTTTATTACTTTTCAGATATTTATTTTAACAAGGCGTGGAAGATAATTCGTACTTGACTAAATTGAATTACATATACAATCAATTAAATTGTTTTAAAAAGAAAACTAAACTGAATTATTATTTTAATTTTAAAAAAATTAAATTACCGAGAACCGCTTACACTAAAATAAACCATAATTTCTTATATTAAAAATGTACTTAGAATAAAACATTTATTATTAATATTTTAAATAATTCAAATAGTTAAAAATTTTAAAAGCTATAATATATATGATTTAAATAAATATATTAAGATGGTTCTACAACAGCTTGACGAAGAAGATGCATGTTTGAAAAATTCAATGTGTGTGTTTTGTGTCTTCATCTGCTAAAATCGTCTAAACGTGTTTTTGTAGCCACGACTTTAATGAAAGAAGATAGAGTTTGCTCCTTGCAAGCCACAACCATTGAAATTGTGCCAACAATTTGAAAAATCCATCCATCAGAAGGTTTTTTCCTTTTTACTTTTGTTTTTAACAAATTTATCTATAACTTTTTTATTCTTGGTATTTAGATTTTTTTTTCTACAGTAACACTAATTATGAGTAATTTAACAATGACATGTTATTAGGAATAGTTATATTATATTATAAAATCAATTTGTTTTGCTTCAAGACGTTATATTTGAGATGGACATATAATTTAGAGTTATAGTGAAATTAAGGTTTAATTCTCTTGTGAAATTAACTTGAACATTTCATTTTCTTACACTTGTTAAGCACACACTCCAACCAGAACATATCCATGATGAAGGGGCAACTGATAATGCAATAATAATTATTTCTCTCTCAACTATTAAGACTATTGACAAGTTTGATGATTGGAAATTCCAGTAGAAAGTGTTTGTGAGCAAAAAAATTGTTGCAGGAGATAATGCATCGCTCAGTATTTAGTTCATATATATTTTAATTTTCTATTTCAGAACGAATGCTAATCATAATCATGAATTATTTATTTATACTTGATATCCAATAATAAGTGTAATTACTTATAGGAACAGCAATTAACTTACACCTAATTATTATGGATATGTTAAGAAATTAATCTTATTAGTTGTTGAATGGTTTATATAGTTGAATACTGAATTGAAAGGTGGATATTTTTTTTGTTACTTTACTTTATTACTGAAAGTTCCAAATTTTGTAAATAAATATTCACTAATACTAAGTTATTTCTTATATTTTTTTATTTAAATTATTTTATTAATTTAAGAATAAAAAGTTTTCTGAATCTTTCTATGACCTTCTAGAACAAATTAGTATTAATTTGAAAGAAATTTAAAATAGAGAACTTCAACCTTTTACGTTTCTAAAGTTTTCAGTTGAATTGCCATCAAGCTTATTAAGTAAAAAATGTTTAAAAAAAAAATAGTTCAAGCAAAATGGAGTTACCAAGATAATCATAATCTAGTAGTCTTGCTCACAAAGACTAAGGTGTGAGGTACGAATCTAAGTCCTTCCGGTGCCTAGGAAAAGAATTAACCACTAGATCAAACAAATTCTTTGATCATATTATCATTTTTATTATACTTATTATTATTAACATAATTTATACATATTAATATAATTATTATTATTATTAATAAAATAAATTATATTTATATTATTAATATTTATTAATATTATTCATATTATTAATGACAACAATATCCATAATATAATCAAATATTTATATAAGGATAAAATAGGGAAAAAATTAAGAGCGGTTAAAGAGGAGAATCCCCTTTATATATAGGTATAAATATAGATATAGATATTTTTAATTAAATATGTTTAAAATAATTAAATAATTATATTTTTTATCACAATAAATCAAATGTAATATTAAATTTTATTAATATTATTAGTATTAATATTCATATTATTAGTATTATTATTAATATTATTAGTATTAATATTCATATTATTAATACTAGCGGAAACACAGACACTCACGGTGTATCCGTATTTTTTATTTTATATAATTATATTTAATAGTAAAATTGAATAAACAATATTATTATTCACACATTACATTTATATTATTAGTAAAAGTGAAAAAAAAATATAAAACAATTATTAGTGTATAGTAATGCTCTTATACCTAACCAAAAGTTTGGTCTTCTCACATTCCCCAACATGATTACAAAATAATAATCTTAAAATATGTAGGAACCCACAATTCTCAAATTATTATTCATACATTACACTTATATTTATTAAATTTTTTGAAGTGTTTGGAAAAGACTTTAGAGTTTGAAAATTTAAAAATTTAAAATTTAAAATTTTTGAAAATATAAAATTTTAAATTTTAAAATTTTAAAAAAAAAGAAATGACACAATGTACATAATAATAAAATAAAATAAATATTGATATAAAGATAAAATAGGAAAAAAATTGAGGGAAGTTAAAGAGTTCCCTTTATATATAGGTATAGATATATTAAAAAAATTCTCTGTAAATATTTTTAAGTATATGTACTTTTTTTTATAATTTAATCTTATGTCAATATTTTATTTTATTTTATTTTTGGTTTTTTTTTTTGTAGTTAATAGAGTAGTTATTAGTTTTTTAAAATTTTAATATAATTGCTATAATAAATAATTGATAGAGTTGTTACATAAATTTTTTTTTGAATTAAAATAAATTAATTGATAGGGTAGTTACAGAACAATTTT